>Ga0041059_1000098_pt1 | contig 48212 bp, 52 predicted proteins | sample AraColnosormetaG_FD_56232 | JGI IMG/M metagenome (GOLD analysis project Ga0041059, IMG submission 56232) | Arabidopsis roots microbial communities from North Carolina, USA - Col MF nosort | ecosystem: Host-associated > Plants > Roots > Unclassified | place: USA: North Carolina | collected...
TCTCTCTCTCTCTCTCTCTCTCTCTCTCGAATTAGGGATTTTACAGTTAGGGATCCAAACTTTGAATTAGAGAATTGCAATTGAACTAATCCTTTGCTTTGCTTTTATGATCCTCTTGTATGTCATAGAAAGAAAAAAAGGGACAAATTTAAGAAGGAAAAATATATAAATTTCACAATTGTTTTCTTTTTTAATTTTAAATAAAATAGGAATTTTTTTTCTTGTTCAACTTCAAATTCGTTTGAGGAAATATTTTTACTGATCGGTAAATTACTTGAATAATCGCATTAATGTGTGTTACCGATCGAAACCATTGTTTCAAATGCAACTTGCTACCATAAAGCACAAACAAACAACTAAATCGAAATCTGCATAATGCAGGTTATTGATGGAAAAAAGGACACTTCAAATTTAAGTAGACATGCAATCAGTTAAGTAGGCCAACTATAACAAATCAACGAATTTAGACATGAACATTGAATTGAAGGTTAAAACGCCAATATTAGAACTAGTGAGTAGGACCAGTGAGCAATACAAGTCTGAGATAAACAAAGGTAAGTGCAATTGCAAATGCTACCATTCAAACTTTATGTACAATGTAACATCAATAGAAGAATTATGTTGCAAATTGCATTTTCTTTTTCCTTTTTGTTCCTTCCACTTATGGGTTCAGAATTTGAAAAAAAAAAACAGCTTTTACCTTCTTTCGTTTGCTTTCCATACCAAAGGAAGCAAACAAAAAGAGGCTGATGAAGAAAGAAGAAACAACATAACTGTTAAATAGTTTTAAGAAGGTCATTCCTTTTTTTTTTATCATAATCAATTCCCATTGCATCGGTGAATCACACCATTACTGCTACTTCCTTGCACTAGCTTCTTCTTCTGGTTTTGTTGGTTAATCCGGTCAAGTCCCCATATCCTTATTGTTCCATCATCGCTTGCTGAAGCCAACATGTGTAGATTCGTCGGGCTCCAGCTCACGCAGTTAACTGCTCCTGCATGGCCTGGTAGCTCAACTATTAACTTCCCTGTAGATCTGTGCCATATATATACCTGCACATAACAGAATTGTGGACCAATGTCACCAAAAGCCGCAGAGGGATCAACTAAATAACAAAGCAACTTTTCTTCGATACTGAAAAACAGAGTGGATATTTGGTTTATGCTCTGTCTAAACTGATTACATTTTGTCTAGACTGTAAATCCTAAAACTGCATAGATTAAACGAAGAAAGAAACAAACAAATTCCTTGTTCTGCAAAGATTCTGAGACCAGAGACCCGAATTTCATCATTTATTAATTATCATGTTCTGTCTAAATTGATAAAATGTAGAATGAAGCAGCCACTACCCAATTCACAGAATAATTCAGAGAACAGACTGGATTATCACCATTTGATTTAGCTATTTCCTTTCATGTGCTATTGTGATGATACTATGCGAATAAAAGAGTGGATTTTACCTGAGAGTCCTCGCTTCCGCTAGCGATGAAAGCTTGTTTATACCCACCAAAGCATGATCTGATGATGAATCGTGAACGCTTGTGGCCTTTGTATCTCGACACAATCTTGGGGTCACCTTCAATATTCCAGAGACGGATTTCCTGGTTGAGGAGGTTTACCAGGATATATTTGTTGTCATTCGAAAGCGAGAACGAGGTAATCATGTCTTCCTCTTCTATTAATCTCTCAACTGTAGCTTCTCTATCAAATAGTGATATCACGGAATCTTTGCATACACTTACGAGCCACTTTCCATCATCCGTCATTGCTATATCTGATACCTTTTGAGTCCTCTGACCTTTCCAGCATTCCTTCTCTCTACCATCTAAATCCCACATGCAGATGCTTCGGTCTGTCATCCCGGCGATTATCCCCTGCCCATCAGGATACCATCCGCAAGAAATGGGACTGATACCGCCTTTTTCATACATGTGAACACAGTCTCCTGAATCAACATCCCAGCGTCTGATAACCTCTTCTGCTCCACATGTAAGAACTTGACGATCATCAGGACTCCATAAGATGGCAATCACGGGTTTGTGGTGGCCAACAAGTGTATGCTTCAATGAAATGTGCCCATCTGCGCTGATCTGAAAAGTACATTCTAAGTGAATCAGCAAACAGGTTGCCTCAATTGGAATAGGTAACAAATCAAAACTTGAACAGGTTACCAAAACTCAATTCAGGCAAGCCTTAATTGGTCAGTCAGAATTACCTCCCATATAATTGCGGTTTGATCCTTGGAAGATGAAGCCAAATATTTGCCATTATGTGAAAATTGCAAGAACCAAACTTCATCGGTATGTGACTCCAAGATCTGAACCATTCACGTAGAGAGAACTTAACGAATGTGATTTAAGTCAGTAAGCACACATGCACTGCAAGTCTGACTAAACTACAACCAGAAAAAGATGCCACACAAGTAATTAGTTAATCAGAGGAACATGGGTACAGGTGACAGCAAAAAGAAAAGAATGTACTACATAGCCAATGATGGAAAAGGAATAACCGAAAAAGAAAATAGGCATCAGATTGAGACAATTATCATCTTCTATATCTTTCTCAATGACCTGTCAAGGAAGTGGAAACGTTTGCAGAACATTGTACTGTAAACATCTCAGCTAAAGATATGTAAATCTCTTATAGTACCGACAAACTCATGAATCAGATCACCAAGAAACGATACAACAACAAGAAGGAAACGGAAGTAACATTCACAGCAGAGTGTTTAGTCTAACCTGAGCAGTCTGAGAAGGAATTTGGTGCTTCCCGCATTGATGATCAGAATACAAAGACAAATCACTATCCAAAGTATTATGGAAAACACAAGAATCCCGCTGAATATGAAGTGAATTCTCAACTAAACACTCCAACCTCTTTTCTGGGATTATAACAGAAGCAGGAAGCAAGGTTTGCAGTTCCTCCAAAACCTTAGACCTTGAATTCACACTTTCTTTACCTGGAGTCGAAGTGGTATGTGATATAAAGCTTGAAGGTGATATAAGGGAGGAAGCGAGCTCATGAACACGCTTTGTATTAATACGAAGAGGCGCCATCTCATTCCTTAAGGTGCGTAGCGCATCAGCTATCTTTTCAACTTTGAGAAACTCCAAGAACTTTTGCTCTAGGAGCAAGAAAGACGCAGCCTTGACAGCCTTCTCATCAGGGAAACCGATTCTGTGCAATGTTTTAACACTTTGATCCCATTTGCCGTCCTTAACCTGCTGCAGAAACAGCTTAATGGTGGAATTGTGCAGAGAGATACCGGATTCTTCCTCCAACATAGCCCCGGTTTTATCATATCCAAGAGAATAAAGAGCCCTAGTGATAATCCTAACGAATTCAGATTTTCTAATGACCCCTTTGGAGCCGATAGTTTCGTCATCCCCTTGGGAGGGCAGAGGCCTTGCCATCAGGTCTCCCAAAGAGTTGCTGTTCACACTACTACCTCTAACAGACGAGTTCGCGGAGAAGCCGTTCGGTTCGTCAGCAAGCCTCTTAGCACGTTTCAAAGGAGGTTCAGTATCCTCCACAACTCCCATGAAATTCCTAGTTCAGCCCATATAAATCTTCTGTAAACGAGAAAAAGCATTAAGTGACTGCACATTAGATCCATACAAAAAACTGAAAAATTCAAAATTCACTTCATTTGAATGCCAAAAACATGAACTTTAGCCTTGAAATAAAGAATGGATTAACAAATTCCCATGTAGATCTAGTAGCAGGAGATAGTGACTATAGTAAGGAGATTAGCATTCAAACATCAAAAACAATTAGACAAGTGAATCAAACCCAATTGATCAAAACGACAAGTTAAATGCAATCGAAACAATCACCTCTGAATTGTTACACCGACGAAGCAAAAAAACAAAACAGTGAATCGAGATACGCACAATCATTTCAATCAAATTAGTCAGTAGCAAAACTACTCAATAAACACACAAAATTGACACAGTGCACCTACAAGAAGGATCCCCAAATAAGATTAGCAGTAACAAAAAAAACAAATCGTCAAAATCATCATCAAACTTAAATAGAAGAAGGATCACTTGGGGATGAAGATCAATTAACACGATCTAAGAAGGACAAAATCAAAAGGGAGAAAAATCCAATCTTACCAAATAAGAAGCAAAACCCAGATAAGGTTTGGCGATGGCAGAAGAAAGAGAAAGAGATAGTGATTAAGGAACAGCCCGGAAACAAAGGAGGGAAGGAAGACCGCTATAGAGATTTAGGAAGCGGTGAGGAGATGATAGAAAGAGAGAGAGAGAGCAAGTTCTGGAAAAGAGAAGCGTTAAAGAAGATGAAAAGGAGAGAGAGACTCAATAAGAAAGGCAAAACAAATATTATAAAAGAAGGCAATAGAAGAAGCAAAGGGCAGAGGCGTGGCTGATCACAGGCTACTCTCGATCTAATATATAGTCCCAACAAAATCTTATGCATTTTCCTTTACATTTACTCTATTTTCTTTTATCTTCACATTAATATTTCTGATACTTACTTAAAATACGTTAAAACGGTGTCGAATCAGCAGATCAAACGGAACAAGCGGAATAAATATAAGTTTTCGTTTATAGAAAACTAGTTTTGAAATGATTGTAGATAAACAAAACAGAAAAAAGTTAATTTCAATGATATCGGTAATGCTATTCTTCGAGGATTATTTGGTTGTGTTCAACAAGTAATTTAATCATATATATAGGCGGACTAGAGAAAGGAATGCTTTGAAAACAAATATTTGGTGCGGAAGGTATGTGATTTGGCAGAATTGTCTTGTGTTTTTAGATTGTGTTCAAATCTTATGTAACATAGGCCGCCTTTATACATCAATACGATGCCAAAGAAATGTCAAAGCAAATAATATATAGAAATCCAACTAAAAGCTTGGAAGAAACAAATATTAAGGGTTTCTTTTTAAAACCTTTATGCATTGTATTTGGTAGGTGAACTTTGAATGACAAAATATGTGACATGGTAAAAGATTTTTGATGGCGATACACGTTTGACGTTTACCTTAGTCCTTAAGCTGCATGTATTGGTTTAGGCTTTAGACGTTTAGTCTCGTGTTATCATACATATGTTATAATCCGATGCGTGGTGCAAAATCCGCATTAATTGACCGGAAATAGGAGAAAATGAGCTAGTAGGAAAAAAAAATGTTATCATCAGAAGTTTGTATATGAAAACCCGGAAAGAAAAAAGCTTCTCCAAAGACTGGTCCGCCACGTATGACGTATCGTTTGTGATTCCGTTGGTAGAATCGTAATGCAAAATTATCCAAACACGACAAAGACGATACACACGAATTTGCTTGAACAATAATAAACAAGGTTCTTTGAAGAAAAGAAAGTAATAAACTATGCACGGCACTAGGAGTAGAAATGATTGAAACCCTTTAACAAATTGAACTCATCTTGTTGCCGAAGTTATACAGATAACGTATGGAATATGAATGGGTTTGCGATTATTAGTTTATTGGACTTTCAGGCCCTTTTTAGAGAAAATTAGTTTCCTCCTCCCGAAATAGTCCTGCATTATGGACCACATTATGGGCCCATATTGAGGCCCACCTTAATGGTACTTATATACTATTTTGTACGGAACTGATTGATAGACATTAGACACGGAGACATTGTTGTCGTTCTTCGCAGACATTTCGATTTTGAAGACAAATCACAATGGGAGAAGCGCCTGCCCAGATTCCGACGAGTTTCGGCCACGAGCTTAGGGCTTGTCTTCGATGCCGCCTCGTCAAGACCTACGATCAGGTCTGGATTCTCTTGTCACTTGTGATTTGCGTGTTTCTTCTCTTGCGAATATTTTTTGCCTAATCTGGTTTCTCCAACAGTTTAGGGATTCTGGATGCGAGAACTGTCCTTTCTTCAAAATAGAAGACGATCATGAACGCATCGTCGATGTTACAACTCCCAACTTCAATGGGTATGGCTTAAATTCGAATCCTTACTTTGAAAATTTACATGGCACTGTTCATAAGTCTGTCTCTCGTACTTGTCGTTACATTGAAATTTCTGAACCTAGTCTATACTTATGATTAAATCGTATAGTCTATACTTATTGAGAAGACTTATTGTTGGTCGCTAATCTCTCGTTTTTTTGTTGAATGAGTCGTTGCAAATTGTGAAATCACTGTGGTGGATATGACCATAAAGTTTGCTGCTTTACGTTAAAATGAGTTAATAGTAACAGAGATGATGCTAGTGTTGATTATACTTGTCATTTGTTGATGTCACGTCCATGTAATTATGTATTGATATAATGAATGTTTTTGCAGTATAATCTCTATGATGGATCCACGCAGAAGTTGGGCAGCAAGATGGTTAAGAATTGGTATGTTTCAGCTCTGTTTCCTGATCATCCTCATTGTCTTTTAGAGTTTACTATACTGTGTAGCTTCTTCTTTCCGTTTCCTGTTATTCTTGTCTCACCATTATACTTTATAAATGGGGATATTAGTGCTGAATTTAACTGTGTTGTCTGCATCCATTTGAGCGGTAGCTGCATTCTGATTTGCTGTGTGTTTATGGCTTGATGACCTGATGTTGTATTCCCTAATATTGCCAGCTTTGTTTCAGACAGAAGAGAAATAAATCTAACACATTGCAATATCTTGTTTCCAGGGAAGTTTGCTCCTGGTTGCTACACTCTTGCTGTCTCAGAGGCACTCCCAGAGGAAATGCAGGTAAACATATTTACTTCTCTTAGAAACCTAAGAAGGGATTAATAAGCAAATCCTTAGCTCTGTTTTCGTATTGACTGTTCGTCTTTTTCACATGTATGTGGCGGAAATCCGCTGGCAGTTCATATGCCAACAAGCACGGGTGCAGTACGTTCCACCCAAACGTATTTGAAACCTTTTGCAGGTTGCAGCAAGTGTCTCCATATTAGCATCTCTGCAAGTCGTCAGTTTCAAGACAACTTAGTCCGATGGAGGTTATGAATGGAAGTAGTTAAGTTTTATGTACTTTGTTTCTGATTTCAACTAATATAGAGAGATTTGATCCTCTTATTGTTATCAAAAACTCTTATTTGATCCGGAAGATAGAGATAGATTACATTTTTTTTTTCAAGTATGGAATGGATTTCTTTTCCTGTGATATTCAGTACATTATTTGAATTACAAAATGAAGAAACTTTAAATTGAGCACCTAGCAGAAATGTGTGGTACCAATAATTCACAGAAAAAATGTCAACTACGCAGTTGATAGAAGAAGTGGCTCCTTAATCAGGCCAAGAGGGAAACAAGGAGAGATATTTATTGGTTTTTGGAATATGACCATTGAAATTCCCAAAGAACCGAAGAAAACTATGGGAAAATGTATAAAATGCCTGTCTTTATACCAAAAAAATATAAGACCCACAAATTCATGGATACAAAGTACAAACAAACAAATTATACACAAGAATCATCTTCCGATCCAAGGTATATTCTTCTGCTAGAGTAAATCATGGACGTAACATGCATAATTAACAATGGTTACTTAACAACAAGTAGTAATGAAAAATTGAAGACGTTCAGTCTATTTGGGCAAGAGGCAAATATTAATTTTCGTTACTATACGTTTATTTTCTTGGCAATTTAGTTTAATTTTGTTTAGGTCAAAGGCAATTTATTTTGTTATTAAAAAGATAAATTAGATTTTTTTAGAAAATAGCCTTTCTATATTAATTTTAAATTCGAGTTCACGTGGCGGTCGCTACCAAACTTCGCTAAACTTTAGTGCTTTACTCCAAAACCCAGAGTCCATCACACAAGTCCAAGCCCGAAAACAAGGGTTCTTGCTCCGACACGACAACAAATCCAGATTTTGAGCTTAGGTAAACTCCTAACTCCCCTTATACTCTCTTCTTATTCAATCTACCTTGTTTCTATGCCTTGAATCCAATTCCCAGACACTCTGGTTGCTTGTAATCTATGTTCGGTTGAGAGTGAATCTGTGTTCGATCGTGTGTATTAATACCTCCTTCTTTGGTTCGGACATGGATCTCTGTCTATAAATAACGGGAAATCTAGACTTTAAGTATACGAATTTGAGAAATTTCGATTCTTTCGCTTGTTTTGTTGATGGGTGTGAGTTTTTATGCTTAAATTCTTTTTCGTTGCAGGGAAACTTGAGAAGGAGAAAAAAATGTCGAACATAGACATAGAAGGGATCTTGAAGGAGCTACCTAATGATGGGAGGATCCCAAAGACGAAGATAGTTTGCACATTAGGACCAGCTTCTCGCACTGTTTCCATGATCGAAAAGCTTTTGAAAGCCGGTATGAATGTGGCTCGCTTCAACTTCTCACATGGAAGCCATGAATACCATCAAGAGACACTCGACAACCTCCGCTCTGCTATGCATAATACCGGCATTCTCGCTGCTGTCATGCTTGATACTAAGGTTAAACCTCCCATCTTGTGTTTCCTTTTGCAAGCCTCTTGTGAAATGGATTCTCTTGTCCTGTGAAATGTTAAATCTTTTTTTTCAGTGTTTGGTTATTATTGTTGATGTGTGCTGTTAGAGTTTATATGTATATTCAAGACCATGGCTTGATCATGGATTTTGTACTATCTGAATTTGTTAAACAAGCCTAGAGAAAACATTTTAGAGGCTAATCACTTATGATTTCGCTTGTTGAATTCGCAGGGGCCTGAGATTCGTACTGGTTTCTTGAAAGATGGGAACCCTATACAACTGAAGGAAGGTCAAGAGATTACTATAACCACTGATTATGACATTCAAGGAGACGAATCAACGATATCCATGAGCTATAAAAAGCTGCCTTTGGATGTGAAGCCCGGAAACACCATACTCTGTGCAGATGGAAGCATAAGTCTAGCTGTCTTGTCATGTGATCCTGAGTCTGGAACTGTTAGGTGCCGGTGTGAAAACTCGGCGATGCTTGGTGAAAGAAAGAATGTGAATCTTCCTGGCGTTGTTGTTGATCTTCCCACTTTGACAGATAAGGATATTGAAGATATTCTCGGTTGGGGTGTTCCGAACAGCATTGATATGATTGCTCTTTCGTTTGTCCGTAAAGGTTCGGATCTTGTTAATGTCCGCAAGGTTCTTGGATCTCATGCTAAAAGCATAATGCTCATGTCAAAGGTACTTCAAAATTTTCACGTATGGCGATTGCATTTTATGTATATTGAGGTATAAATCTGACTCTTTTCTCTTTGGGTTTGATTTTGTAGGTTGAGAACCAGGAAGGTGTGATTAACTTTGATGAGATCTTGCGTGAAACAGATGCGTTCATGGTTGCCCGTGGTGATCTCGGGATGGAGATTCCGATAGAGAAGATCTTCTTGGCTCAAAAGTTGATGATCTACAAGTGTAACCTTGCGGGTAAACCGGTGGTCACAGCCACTCAGATGCTGGAGTCAATGATCAAATCACCTCGGCCAACCCGAGCTGAAGCCACAGATGTTGCAAATGCTGTTCTTGATGGTACTGACTGTGTGATGCTTAGCGGTGAGAGTGCAGCAGGAGCTTATCCGGAAATAGCTGTGAAAGTCATGGCTAAGATCTGCATTGAAGCCGAATCCTCGCTTGATTACAACACAATCTTTAAAGAGATGATCCGAGCAACTCCACTTCCAATGAGCCCACTCGAGAGTCTTGCATCATCCGCTGTACGGACTGCTAACAAAGCGAGGGCAAAACTCATCATTGTGTTGACACGTGGAGGTTCAACTGCTAATCTCGTGGCTAAATACAGACCGGCTGTTCCGATTCTGTCAGTGGTTGTCCCGGTTATGACCACTGATTCCTTTGACTGGTCTTGTAGTGACGAGTCACCTGCAAGGCATAGTCTGATATACAGAGGTCTAATCCCTATGTTGGCTGAAGGATCTGCAAAGGCAACAGATAGTGAAGCCACCGAAGTTATCATTGAAGCTGCTCTGAAGTCGGCTACTCAGAGAGGACTGTGCAACCGTGGTGATGCAATCGTGGCGCTGCACCGTATTGGAGCTGCCTCAGTTATTAAGATCTGTGTGGTTAAGTGAGATTACAGACTTCTTTCAATACCTCAAATCTTGGATTGTTGGTAATCGTAACTGAGATTTTGCTTTGTAGCATGAAATAAAGAAAACAGGTCACAATAGTTCCTGAAACTCTGTTACTTTTAAGATATCTCTCTCTCTTTTTTTTTCTTTCTATTTAGTATTTCAAGTTTATGGATCAAAATCTGCTTCTTATGGCTCAGTGCTGACCTTTGCATGCATAACACTGTTTACTTCATAAGCTTTGCTTATAAAAGATTAAGCTTCAAAGGTGTTAAATTAAACATACAGAAATGGAGAAAGCCATCTATAATTGATTGAACAAGATCCAAAGAAAAGTATGTTTCTTTTAGCTGTTCAGAATCATAAATACTCTTCTAACTTCTAAATCACCAGATGATCTACGTGAGAGAGATTCGTGCTGGACTCTGCAGTGTAAGAAAAGCCGCAAGTAAGTCAATAACGAAGGTATAGAAGATTAACAATGGTGCCAGATATTCTCGAGATCACCTGTTTTGTGAGGAATGTTCCTTGAGGATATATTGAACTGAGCCTGATGTTGTTTATTCCTCTGTGTTGTGTATTGAAGAATAACGATTAGTGTTATAAGTTAAGTTGGGACATATTTCGACAAACTGAATAAGAATAGTTTGTGGCAGATGCTTACAAATTATAAAACTAGCGGAATTCATCGTGGAAACCATAATCATCATCAGTGTCATCTTCATCGAAAATGGCACTGTAGAAGACGTATGGATGCTCAATCATCTCTGCCAAAGTCAAACGTCTATCTTTGTCTGAATCCGCCTGGACGATTAGAAAAAGAAGAGATAAATCATAAATGTAACATGGAACAATTCAGCAGCTAAATACACCATTTATTTGGAAAGTTATGTACCTGTGATATTATATAATCAGCTTGTTGCTTTGCATAATAATGCTCAGTAGGATGGATTTTACTGATAATGGGAAGCAATTCAACGTCTGATAAGTACCTGTAGATAAGTGGCAATTATGTTAAGGGATGTATGGTATTAATGGAAATGCTAATCATGGTGTGTACTCGTATATTACGAACCCGTCATCATTTTTGTCAAGCTGAGAAAACAACTGCTTTGCTGGGCCTTCAGGCAAGTCATGGTAAGGATGCGTAGAATTGTGATTGTCTTCTTCGTAGTTCCTTACAGTGTCAAAGAGGCCGTGGAAAAACTCTTCGAAACTGATCTTCCCATCTTTATCTGAATCCCTTTCTCTGGGAGAGGGAAGGAGGGGAATCCGTTGATAAACATTAAGCTAAAAGAAAGGTTCCTCGGAAATAATCATATGACAACCGTACATTACCTTACTTCCTCCTTGCATAACCATAACAGTAACTTTGGGTTCTTGGTGTCAGCAGGATGCAGAAAGCTAAGGGAATTAACCAGCAAAAACATTGTGAGAAATAGAAAGAAAAAATAACTGATAGTACTAAAAACCTGAAATAGCTCGGTTGATTTCTATCTACACTAGAAGAAAACGCTTACTCGTTAAACTCTGTTAAATTCAGAAGACCATCACCATTTGCATCTGATGCATTAAAATGCTCCTCCTTCCACCAGCCCATATCATAGCCAAACGAATTATTATCTGTTAAATTTATAACCAAGTCAGCTAGCAGTCCTAAGAGACAAAAGTGAGATCATTTGCTTAAAATCGCAATCAAACTGTGGTCCAGAATAAGGAAAGGATTATTATATAGGTCATAGGCAGAAGAGCTAGAAGTGAAACACAGATTAAAGCAAATCTACTTACAAGACTGTCATCAAATATTTCTACATGGTCATATTAAGTAGCAAACATTTTAGTCAATGAAACTCAAAGACGAACAGGAAACAGCAGCTCACCCGACTTACGGACCCAAGACGGTGGTTCATATTCAGAGAAAGAAATAAAACCATCTTTGTTTCTATCATGAACATCCAGGTCTCGTTGAGTTCTGTGCACAACTTCCTTGGCAGAAGACTGCATAGTCCACTCAGTCAATTCACTCTCCGTCATAAACCCATCAGCAGGAGAAACATCAATCTTCGGAAACAACAATATCAGCCTGCAAAGTACCATAGCAATCAAACTCATTCCTTACAAAAATGACATCTTTAGTAAATGCTAAACTAAAATCTTCAAAGATCCAAACTTTGAAGGAAATTGAAGTACACATTGTTGCAATTAGCGCTCAAAATCAAAGATTGGGAACTGAAGATATATATAAGTATAACCAAACCTATCAGTGACATTGAACTTCTCCTCATCATTTAAGTAATCCTCAGCATCCATGAATTCTTCCCACTCAGGCTGCGACTCGTGACCAGGTGCATGTTCATGTCCACCACCGGTTGTTTCTTTCTGAGAATGAGAGACAAGCTCCGGGTGAGAATGCTCAATGTACTGTCGCTCCCACTCCTTATCCTCGCGGCGGCGCTCCATGTCGGCGACAAGAGGATCAAACGGAACTGGATCGTGACGAGTGGGTTTGAAATTGAAAGAAGACCGGAGTTTTAAGCGGTGATGTTGATTGTGACCACCATGGTGGTGATCGTGGTCACCCTTCTTCTTCGGTGAATAAGAGACGAGGAAGAGCACCAGGATTCCTACCGTAATGTATAGGATCACCGAAGCTTTACTCATTGGGTATTTTTGTGTAACAGAAGTAGAAAATCTCAGCTTGAAACCCTAATTTTGTTGGCTGAAAGTTGAGGTTTTTACACTTGGGAAGTGAAGAAGATTAGATCTGTTGGAAAGATGGAGTCTTGCGAATATATATCTATAGAAGATTTTGACTCTAGATCTGTTACGACCAAATTAGTCAAATGGTTTGTAGTATTTAAGAGAGAGCCCACAACACACATCAATATTGTACATTTATTTCTCTAAACGCAATTTAAATGATTAAACGAATTTCTGCTAATTTTGTCATTTCGAGAAGAATTGAAACAACCGTTGGATTCACTTTCAATCAAAGCTTAATAATTGAAAAATCTAGCAGATTACACTCCACGTGGTCCAGTCCACCATCTTCTTCGTTTACTCCTTCCTACATCGATATTATACACACATGCGTGTGTATTGGATCTCACGATTTCTTATCAATGGAACTCGCTTCTCTTTCTCAGATCCCCATCCAAATCGTTTTATAGGTAGATTAGATAGATAAACTACGGATATACTCGAACTCTATCCATTTACGGTATTGATTTGGAAATATGGACAAGTATGACGTTGTCAAGGATCTGGGAGCTGGAAATTTCGGTGTGGCTCGCCTTCTCAGGCACAAGGACACCAAAGAGCTTGTTGCCATGAAATACATCGAGAGAGGTCGCAAGGTTTGTTTTTTTCCTTTTTGTTCTTACTATTTTTGGGTTCTTTCTGTTTTGAATTGGGGTTTAAAGTTTTTACTTTTAGCTCAGTGTGTATGTTCAAATTCATTATTTGAAGTCTCCTTGCTATACATTTGTAGGAAAATTTGAGAAATTTGGGGTTTTGATAACAACAGATCAAAATGATGATGATAATTTAGTTTTGGATTGTTTGGTATATATTGATCATGGATTGCAGATAGATGAGAACGTGGCGAGAGAGATTATTAATCACAGATCACTTAAACATCCTAATATCATCCGGTTCAAGGAGGCAAGTCTCTTTTTTGTGTGGCTCTTTATAGTTTATCTAAGAGCTGTCTTGGGATCTGATTTTGATTCGGTTCTAGGTGATCCTGACACCTACTCATCTTGCTATTGTGATGGAGTATGCTTCTGGAGGAGAGCTCTTTGATCGAATCTGTACTGCCGGTAGATTTAGTGAAGCTGAGGTTGCTTTCTCTTTGTAAAGTCATACACTTTGATCCATATATTTTCTTCAACATTTTCTGTGATCTTATTTATGTGTGTGTATAAGTTTTTGCTTTTGATCTTATTCATTTCAGGCTAGGTACTTCTTTCAACAGCTGATTTGTGGTGTTGATTACTGCCATTCCTTGGTATGTATATAGTAGTTCTTAGAATATACATTAAGCTGAAAAGGAAAGTTATGTGCTGCCTAATGAGGCATTCGTGGAGTACTATTGATGTTTTTGTTCCCAGAGTCTTTGTTTGAGATTTGGAATTTAATGCCTCTGTCCTTGTGTAACCTTCCCCTCTCTTTTGCTTCTGTGCAGCAAATATGTCATAGAGACCTGAAGCTTGAGAACACACTGCTCGATGGGAGCCCTGCTCCGCTTTTGAAAATCTGTGATTTTGGTTACTCTAAGGTCTGCACTTATCCATTTCCCTTTTCTTTTCTTTGCTCAGTTTTTCTCAATCTTCAATCCAAAACAGATTAGCATGTTCTTTAATCAAAAGTATTATCTATTCACTCCTCTCTTGATTCTTATATCTTTGTCATGTTTTCAATTTGATTTCTATGGTGTAGTCATCTATACTACATTCTAGGCCTAAATCAACTGTTGGAACTCCAGCTTACATAGCACCTGAAGTTCTTTCACGGAGAGAATATGATGGCAAGGTACAGTATTTTTGTCTTGTTATACATACATATCAGTTTGTCATTAACGCTTGATTGGTTGTCAAAGTAAGCAAATAATGTCATCAAGGGAAAATATGAGGATAGAAAGTTATAGACTGCTCAAAGATCCAGGCTATAGAGTCCTTCTAGTATATCTTTTTTAGTGGCATGGTCTGTGTGAAACTTTTCAGGTTATTGTACTTCTAATAAGATTTAAGTGGGGTCTTAATTAAAAAATTTGACGGGGTGCTAATCGATATTTTTTCCATGATTGTCATAAGAGCACATACACTGGTTTTGGCTCTCATATATATGACTGCGTTTTTGTAGCACGCGGATGTGTGGTCATGTGGAGTAACCCTTTATGTGATGCTGGTGGGAGCTTACCCGTTTGAGGACCCTAATGATCCAAAAAACTTCAGGAAAACAATCCAGGTAACTCCACCATTCAACAATTCTGATTTACTTCTCATCTTATTTATCAAGTGTCTCAATGATATCACAATTCAAATGGTATTCTGCAGCGCATAATGGCTGTACAATACAAGATCCCGGACTATGTTCACATATCTCAGGAATGCAAACATCTTCTCTCTCGCATATTCGTCACTAACTCTGCTAAGGTAACTTAACAATTCCGGTTTCAAATTTCTAGCTATATCTTGTGAGGAAGATATCTTGCAGTTCTGATTGTTGCCGGTAACACTCTTGCCAGAGAATCACACTTAAGGAGATCAAGAATCATCCGTGGTACTTGAAGAATTTGCCAAAGGAGCTGCTAGAGTCGGCTCAAGCGGCGTATTACAAGAGAGACACAAGCTTCTCTCTTCAAAGCGTAGAGGACATAATGAAGATAGTTGGAGAAGCAAGGAATCCAGCTCCATCAACTAGTGCTGTCAAAAGCTCGGGCTCAGGAGCTGATGAAGAAGAGGAAGAGGACGTTGAAGCTGAAGTGGAAGAGGAAGAAGATGATGAAGACGAATACGAGAAGCATGTCAAAGAGGCACAGTCTTGTCAAGAGTCTGACAAAGCTTAAAAAGAAAAATGCTCTCTGTTTCTCTTACTTTATTTCTTCTTCAAGAACACTCCTTGGTGAGTTGGTGACTTGCTTCTGGTAAAAAGAAAAACACATTTGTCAAAGCCAAAGGCTGTAAACTACGTGCTGGTTGTTTCACTTTTAGATTGATGTCGTTGTACTGAGTAATGAGCATGAAACAGAAGGTTTATATTATTATATGATACTATACTATAGGTTTTCGTCTTTGTGATGATGATTTCAGTTCACCTATAAAATCCGAATAAACCGAATCTGAACAAGATTTATAAACCGAAAATCTGAAAAACCGAAAAGAACGAACCGGATACTAACCGAAACCGGGATTTGAACACTTAAGGTTAAGGGTCGAGAAACCCTACGAAAGTGTATCTCTCTCAATCTCGACAGGTTTCAAAACAGAGACAGTCATGGGAGGAGGAGAGAAGAGGAAATCTAGTTTCAAAAACCTAGCTAATGCAAAGAAGAGGAGAACAGGACCTCACTTACCTAGCTCAATACTCAAGACCATTGCGAATGAGAAACGTCCTTTGAACTCTGACGAAGGAGACGATGAGATTGATTCTGCTTACGGTGATTTTTACGAGTACGAAGAAGGTGTGCCTGAAGAGGAATCTAGGAAAAACAACCGCTACGAACGCGTCGTTAACTACGAATTCGAGCTTGCAGAGGATTGCGAGGTTTTTCCAAGTCTTACTATTGCAAATTCTTTTTCTTTTAAGTTGCTGTTAATCGACAAGTAAAGTTGTTTGGGTAACACGTAATAATCTAGGTTAAAACTTGTTTTAAATTGTCTCTTTTTCAACCAAAGGATGAAAACGTGGAGTCAGAAGATGATGATGATGATGATGATGATGATGATGATGATAGGCACTCACGAATGTTGAAAAATGTCACTGAATTGCCAATTTCAGCCTTTCAAGGTATTGAGACAAGTAAAATTTGAGACAGAGTTTTGCTTTTTTTATCTTCTCTTCAGTGCATTTTTAAGCTCGATCTTATACTCTTCTTTTTTTTTTTAAGGAGAGAGTAAGAACAAACGTGTAGTCTTTACTGAACCATATCCAGAGTCTGAATTCAATCCTACCCGTGATGTTCTGGAGGGTAAATCCCTCACCACAATTGATGACTTTATGGAGCCTCTTCAAGGATTACATGGAAATAGCCAACTAAGCAATATGATCTCCCGGATGCGAAAAGATACGCAGTCTCTTGTTCATGCTCCTCTGCCAAAGCCAGAACAAGAAAGACTGGAACGGGATGTAGCGAATGAACTGGTTTACAAGGGGTTTGATATTTGGGTGCCTCTGGTAAAAAGGAACAGAGAGGCACCAACTATTTACTTTAACCAAGATGTCAATGTTGGATACTCTACCGTTGGTGCTATAGCATCACAATTTCATCCCAGGACTGAATTTGAGATGAAAATGGCTTCTCTACTCGATGATCATGAGATTTTGGAGGCTCACAAAGAAGATGGAGCTAGGCTTCTTGAATTCAACGAGGTAAGTTTTGTGATCTAGTTCATAATTCCCTGCACGCAGAGCTTACTTGACTTGTATGAATATCTGATGTAACTGTTTTTTTATGTTGCAGGTATCTATGGAAGATCACATCAAGAGACGTAACCATGTTGCTAAGATGCGGAGCATGCTCTTCCGAGTTGACCTGAAACATAAACGAATCAAGCAGATTAAGTCTAAAACATATCATCGCCTTAAAAACAAAGACCTGAATCAATCGGGTGTTGGAGCATTCATGGAGCCAGCAATGGCTAAAGAAGAGGCTAAGAAGCAGGAGGCGAGGCGAGTAAAGGTGAGTCTATAATTTCTTCACTGATTTTTTCATCAAGACAGTGTAAACAAAGTGATAATTGTCTTATTTGTTCCTATGTTATGTGCTTATATGTGCAGGAACGTATGACTTTAAAGCACAAAAACACAGGACAATGGGCCAAACGCATGCTAAGCCGTGGACTGAATAGGAAATACGATGTGACTCAGGCAGCTCTATCTAAACAACTTCAAATTCATGCTACTTTGTCCAGAAAGATGAACTCCACAAAAGATGAAAGTAGTAGTGATGAGGAAGATTTGAATGATGGTTCAGATCAGGATACTTCTAAACTGATAGCGGAAGCAAAGGAGAAGATACTGAAAACTGTGGACGATGATGAAGTCCCCATTTCTCGTCTTATGTCATTACCTTTCATGGTAATTCTTGCTTTGTTTTCTCAAAACACTTTTGAATGTTTTTATTCTGGTTTTCTTTTCCCGCTCATTCATGTTTTTGGTTTGGTTAGGCTCGTGCTGTGAAAAAGAAAAACGAGGAAGCTAAAGAAGAAGGTAAACGTGATATTGAGGAGTTGGAGAAATTTGGTGGAGCAGAAACCTCTAAAAAGTCCACTAATGTTGTTGGTAGAAGAGTATTTGGTGCAGAAGCTCCAAAAGAGTCTGAAAAGGAATCAGACAACCTTTTTGATAACAGTGATAGTAGTGACAATGATATGGAAGATAATGAGTTAGAGGCTGTAAAAGATAATGCTTCACCTGCTAGAAACACTGAAACCATTATGGAAGCCGAGGTACGTTCTCCGGTTAGTCATTATGGTTCTTTCTTCTCTCCCTTTGAAAATCTCTGATTAAAACATCTGTTGTTTGATTTCCTGCAGAAGTTGGATGATATTGCTGGAAACCCAGCATCTAAGACAACATTTGATGTCGCCTTATATGCATCAGGCTCCTGGAAGAAGGTTTTGTGTGGAGAAAAATATTAATCAGAAGACTTGGGTCTCTCTTTGTTAACTCTTTTTTGTATGTTATGCAGATGACAGGCTGCAAAAACGCAGAATCCAAAAAAGCTTCAAAGACGCATGTGCCCATTTCGCAGTCCCAAGATAAAAAGGTTTCTTTTCTTCAAATCACAATGGAATGATACTACTAATTTCTTCCTTAATTTATCCCCGTTCCAGTTTTAGCCTACTCATGTGTTTTTCTTTGCTCGCTTTGTGTATTTACTCTTTAAAATCATTTAAGGAATCGAGTGATTCAGAAAGTGATGATTCAGAAAGTGATGATTCAGAGAGTGAAGCAGAGCAAATGGTTGATGGGATTTTGACATGCGGTTCAAAGGAAACGTATGAAATTCCTTGTCAAGCAGAGCTTGTAAGCCGTGCTTTTGCTGGTGATGACGTTGAAGGTGACTTTGAGAAGGATAAGCAAGAGGTACTAAATCAGGAAGTTCCTGAACCCGAGAAACCGGTTCAAGTTGCTGGTTGGGGACATTGGACCAATAACCAAAACAAGAGAGGTTTACCATCAAGGATTGTTAGAGAACACGAAGAAGCCAAGAAAACGAGAGAGCAAGCTCTCAGAAAAAGGAAAGACGCTTCTTTCAAACATGTTATCATATCAGAAAAAGTTGATAAAAAGGTCAGTTCTGTCTCACTTAATATGCTCATTTATAACCATCCGATCGATTCTCATGCTGACATAATCTATTTTTGACAGGCTGAGAAACTTCAGACAAAGAGTCTACCTTACCCTTACACATCAAAGGAAGTTTTCGAACAAAGTATGCGTATGCCTATAGGACCTGAGTTTAATCCCACAACTATTGTTGGAGTTCTAAACCGACCTGAGGTACCCTTTTCATTACTTTGTTAAAACTCTCATCATTAGTAGTATACCCATTTCGCAAAATGTTGCATTTTCTTAATCATTTTGTGTGCAGGTTGTGAAGAAAGCTGGAGTGATCATTAAACCTGTCAAGTTTGAGGAAGTAAATCCGAATGACGAACACCCTCGTAGCCATCAGAAACAAAAACCCAAGAAAAAAGGTGGTAAGTAAAACCAATAGAGGTCAGAGCAAAGTAAAGGACCAATGATTTTGCATTCTCAAACTTATTTAGACACAAAACTTTGATCCCAACGGTACCATTTTTCTTTGTATTTTTTGTCTTATTTATAAAAGAAACATTTAAAAAGGTTTTATTTCATAGCTCTTCAAATCCTTGTTCATCACCATTTCTTCCACTAAGAAAAATTGAAAACTTTTTGTCTCCGGGCTTTGGTATGGGCCACTTAGGACTGCACTAAGTATTGAGCCTATAAGGCCTTTGTGTAACTCTGTTAATATTATCCAGCTTTAAAATTGAACACTCGACAAAGGGTAATTCAGTAATTATAAGGTTTTTCAAAACACTTGTCGTTTTGTTTACAATTTACATTTTAAGCAATGGGAGCAAACTACATACCGTTTCTTATCTGTTGCACGAAACGGCATCGTTTACTACCAATTATCTTTGCTTCATTTCCTATCCCTTTAAAACCCTTATCGTGTTTTTTGTTTCATGTAAAACCCCTCTCGACATTTTGCGACTCTTCTTCTCCTTATCCTCTAAATCTCTCACCGGTCACCGACGACGGGAACTTGGTAGTTACAGGAACAAGAAATGTCCTCGAAGTTCCCTCTCGGTGTACGCTTCATCACTCATTCTCTTCCTTGTACTCGTCTCGCTTCCATGAATTCTGGCGCCCTTATCTATTCATTTCGTTCCGTTCCTGTTCTATCCAAAGCCTTTCCTTTTAGGTTAAAGTACATTGGATTAGGTTCCCGGGTCAACTTTTCAACCCGACCAGAGAGATCTCAACCCGAATTCGCGCGGCGAAGTGGAGCTGGAGGAGAGATTCGCGCGTCCAAGAGCTTGATTGAGGATGAGGCAGAGCTTAGTGATTGGGTGAGCGATTTGAGGACTAGTTCGTTGCGCGGGAAGTTCACGAGCGACGAAGATAACGCGGATCCAGAGGTGGTTCGTAGAAACGTAGACAGGGACACCAGTAGGGGTCCAAGGAGAGGAAGGGAAGGCCAATCTGATAGGTTCGGTGGTGCGAAAAGGGGAAAGGAAGGTGAAATGGATAGGTTTGGGAGTCCGAACAGGAGGAGAACCAGCGGCGAGCCTGCTGATTCGTTCGGGAACAAGCGGTTAGGTGATCGAGAAGGTTCAAGGAACGGTCGTGTTCAAGGAAAGAGTAGTGAGTCGTCTTTTCGTGGAAGGAGTGATAGAAATGTAGATTCAGGGTCGTCTTTTCGTGGAAGGAGTGACAAAAATGTTGACTCAGGGTCGTCTTTTCGTGGTAGGAATGATAGAAATGTAGATTCAGGGTCGTCTTTTCGTGGAAGGAGTGATAGAAATGTAGACTCAGGGTCGTCTTTTCGTGGAAGGAGTGATAGAAATGTAGACTCAGGGTCGTCTTTTCGTGGTAGGAATGATAGAAATGTAGACTCAGGGTCGTCTTTTCGTGGTAGGAATGATAGAAATGTAGAATCAGGGTTTAGGAGAGAGCCAGGTTCCGAAAACAACAGGGGCTTGGGGAAACAGACAAGAGGCTTAAGCCTGGAAGAGGAAGATAGTAGTGACGATGACGAGAACAGGGTTGGATTGGGAAACATCGATGATTTGCCTAGTGAAGATAGTAGTGATGAGGATGATGAAAATGATGAGCCTCTTATTAAGAAAGCGGCTTCTGCTAAGGCTGTTCAGACTGATAAGCCAACTGGTGAACATGTCAAAACTTCAGATTCTTACTTGTCTAAGACAAGGTACATTATTTTTCACTATGTGACTTACTTTGACCATTTAGTTCTGTTTGATTGATAATATTCTTTATGGTACATGGTTTACAGATTTGATCAATTCCCACTCTCTCCCTTATCGCTAAAAGCCATCAAGGATGCGGGATTTGAGACAATGACTGTTGTGCAGGAGGCTACTCTTCCTATCATTCTCCAAGGTGAACTTTTCTTCATGAGCCTTGTTTACGATGCAAAAAGAAAAAATGCCATGATTTAGAAATGTAGTGACAATTTCTAATTGACGACATCTCACAAGCTTTTACAAATCACGTTGGCAATAGCCAATAGGTATTTCAAAGACAACTTAAGAATCTTGAGTATTTCTCTTCCGGATCCCCTCAAATTTGCCATGACTGCCATTTTGTAGCTTGATTGATTGTTTAAATTCCTCTTAACTCCTTGGTTTCTTCCATGCTCTGTTTTTCCAGGTAAAGATGTCCTAGCCAAGGCCAAAACAGGCACTGGTAAAACCGTTGCATTTTTGGTGAGACATTGTACTCTCTGGGTTCATGGATATATGTTGGTTGGATAGGAATTGATTGGGCCTTTGATTGGGATATGTTCTTACTTCTTATCGTTGATGTTTATTTTTCAAGCTTCCAGCAATTGAAGCTGTTATCAAATCTCCTCCTGCAAGCCGGGATAGTAGGCAACCCCCAATTATTGTGCTTGTGGTATGTCCTACTCGGGAACTTGCCAGTCAAGCTGCGGCAGAGGCAAATACCTTACTGAAGTATCACCCCTCTATTGGTGTTCAAGTTGTGATTGGAGGCACAAAGCTTCCTACAGAGCAAAGGCGTATGCAAACGAATCCTTGCCAGGTAATAAGAAATTTCTTCCGTCTCTACAGGTGTTTTAATTTGAAGTTAATTATGAGCAAATCTTGCACTTCCCTTAAACTGCGCTTCTAAGATGGCTGCAGATACCGTGACCTATATCTATATATTGTTGAATAATCACATATTTGAACACTCTCAGATCCTTGTGGCTACACCTGGAAGGCTCAAAGACCATATTGAAAACACTTCTGGATTCGCAACAAGATTGATGGGTGTGAAAGTCCTTGTGCTTGACGAAGCTGATCATCTCTTGGACATGGGTTTCCGAAGGGACATTGAGAGGATAATTGCCGCTGTTCCTAAGCAGAGACAAACATTTTTATTTTCTGCCACCGTACCTGAAGAGGTTACTGTCACTTTCTAGTACAAAGGCTCTCATTTTTTGGGTTGGAATCTTGAACTGTGTTTTTTGGTGTCAAGGTCCGCCAAATATGCCATGTTGCTCTGAAACGGGATCATGAGTTCATCAATTGTGTCCAAGAGGGCTCTGGGGAGACACATCAAAAGGTAAAAGATTTCTCTTTAGCTTAATTTGAGTGAATGGCCTGCCATATGATTGGATGTTATCAGTTTCTTATGTTTGTTTTATCTCCAGGTCACACAAATGTACATGATTGCATCACTGGATAGACATTTTTCGCTTCTACATGTGCTTCTTAAAGAACACATCGCAGATAATGTGGACTATAAGGTAACATTATCTCTCTAGTGCCATTATGAATAACCAATGTCTGTATTTCTGAACTATCCCGATTTCGTTGCTGTTGTAGGTTATCATTTTCTGTACAACTGCTATGGTGACAAGATTGGTGGCTGATCTGCTTAGTCAGCTAAGCCTGAACGTCAGAGAGATCCATTCTAGAAAACCGCAGAGTTACAGAACCAGAGTTTCTGATGAGTTCCGCAAGTCCAAGGCTATTATCCTAGTCACATCTGATGTATCTGCTCGTGGTGTGGATTACCCTGATGTGTCATTGGTCGTACAGGTAACCATAGTTTTCTGACATGGAATTGTTCTGCGACTACAAATTTTATCTCTTTTGTTTAACTGAAGTTGTTTGCTTTTGCAGATGGGATTGCCATCAGACAGGGAGCAGTATATACATAGACTTGGCAGAACCGGGCGGAAAGGGAAGGAAGGGGAAGGAGTCTTATTGTTGGCACCATGGGAAGAGTACTTTATGTCATCTGTTAAAGACTTGCCCATCACCAAGTCTCCACTACCGCCAATAGACCCAGAGGCTGTGAAAAGGGTAAGCATTTTCATATAAGCGCACTCACATGAATTTGTGATTCTACTGAACTTGGCAAGCCTTTCTTAACTCATATTTGCTGGCAATCCAGAATGAGTAGGGAACTTGAAACTGAACCTGAATCTCATAACACAACTCTTTGAAGTTAAAAGCTATGATTTTTGAAGGGTGTGAGTATGAGTGAGTATTGCTGGGTATAATAAACTTGTTGAATTCAGGTGCAGAAAGGGCTGAGCCAAGTGGAAATGAAGAACAAGGAGGCGGCGTATCAGGCGTGGTTGGGTTACTACAAATCTCAGAAGATGATTGCAAGAGACACGACCAGACTGGTGGAGCTGGCCAATGAGTTTAGCCGCAGCATGGGACTTGACAGCCCACCAGCTATCCCCAAAAATGTTCTTGGCAAGATGGGTCTCAAAAACGTTCCTGGTCTTAGAACCAAGTAGATTTTCTTTTTTCCTAGTGATCTGCTTTGGTTTTAAAACTTTAATGTTTTGTAAGTGTAGACGTGTAGTCTCTTGTCATTCTTGCTACACTCTTAAGACTTCCTAACTAAAAAATCCTATAAAAGTTGCCTTCTTATAAAGGTCTTTTGTTTGTAATGGCTTGTTAACATGAGTATTTCGATTTTCACTAAAAAAACAAAAAAAGTATTAAGTTGGATTATACGTGTTTGAAGATTTAACAAAACTTTTTTCTGATATAAAACAACACGTTTCAAAGCAAAGGGAGCAACTACATGCCGTTTTGTATATTTGTTGACATTTTGGGCCACTCGCATCTGTACCCTTAAGCCCTAAATTGTGTTTCCTACAAAACCTTTTAAACCCTAAAATAACCGACGGCGGGAATTTGGTAGTTGCAGAGCCTTACAGTTAAAGGCATACGCTTCACCGTTCTCTTCCGTCTTTTCTCCACTCGTTGGCATGAATTCCGATGGACCCAAATCCGGTAAGAAGAGACGAGAGATTCGTGCTAAACTTGTGAAGAAGTTGACGAGTGACGAAGATGGCTCGGGAAAGCTAGTCAAGGACAACAATAAGAGTCTAAAGAGGGGAAGAGAAGGCAAATCTGATGTTGATGAGCCTCTTATTAAGAAACCAGCTTCTACTACGCCTCTAGTGACTCAAATTGCTAAAACTTCAGATTCTTATTTGTCAAAGACAAGGTACATTTTTTGCGTTTCTTTCGGAGATAGCTTCAGAGCTATTCTTAGTGGTGTTTGATTCAGATTTCTCTTTATGGTAAAATGGTTCTTACAGATTTGATCAGTTCCCACTGTCTCCCTTAACGTTAAAAGGAATTGAGGATGCTGGATTTAAGACAATGACTGTTGTTCAGGAGGCTACTCTTCCTCTCATTCTCCAAGGTGAACTTGCCTAAAAGGCAGAAACTTTTGCATCTTTCTTCATGATTCCTTATGTTTTGTCATGACTTAAACATTTTGAAGCTTGACTATTCCTCTATTAATTATTCTTCCTTGGTTTTCCAGGTAAAGATATCCTTGCGAAGGCCAAAACAGGCACTGGGAAAACAGTTGCATTTTTGGTGAGATACCCTTTTTGGGTTCATGTTGGTCATTTAGGATTACAATCAGTTTGATTAATTGGGGTTTGTTATTAATGTTGATGTTTCTTTTTCCAAGCTTCCATCAATTGAAGCTGTTATCAAAGCTCCTCCTGCAAGCCGTGATAATAGGCATCCCCCAATTATTGTGCTTGTGGTATGTCCTACTCGGGAACTTGCTTGTCAAGCTGCTGCAGAAGCAAACATCTTGCTCAAGTATCACCCATCTATTGGTGTTCAAGTTGTGATTGGAGGCACTAAGCTTCCTACGGAGCAAAGGCGCTTGCAAAAGAGTCCTTGCCAGGTAAATTTTCATTTGTATTAATATGTAAACTTATTTCTGAGCAAATCATGCATTTCCATTGAGCTGGACTTCTCAGATGAAACTTGTTATCTGACCAATAGAGTTGCATATATTTCTTTTCAAACTGAGTTGGTTATCCTTCGCTAGAACAATATGGACTCATGATTTGAATTTCTAAGAATATGAATTAAGATAGATTGTTTTTTAAAAAGAAATGGATTTCCCTGTCCAAGTTAGGATTGTTTTTCAGTCACAGGATATGTTCTTTGATCTAAGCCTCATTATGCATTTAGATTTTTTTGCATTATTTGTCTTCCCTGCAGTCAAAGTGGCTGCAGAGATGGTGATCTTTGTCTCTGTATATTTTTGAATAATAACATATTTTCACACTCTCAGATTCTCGTGGCTACACCCGGAAGGCTCAAAGACCATATCGACAACACTTCTGGATTTGCAACAAGGTTGATGGGTGTGAAAGTCCTTGTGCTTGATGAAGCTGATCATCTCTTGGACATGGGTTTCCGAAGGGAAATTGAGAGGATAATTGCTGCTGTTCCTAAGCAGAGACAAACATTTTTATTTTCCGCCACAGTATCTGATGAGGTAAGTGTCAGTTTCTTGCACAAAGGCTTTCACTTTTGGGTTGGAATCTTGAACTGTGTTTTTTTGCTATCAAGGTCCGCCAAATATGCCATGTTGCTCTGAAACGGGATCATGAATTCGTCAACTGTGTTCAAGAGGGTGCTGGGGAGACGCATCAAAAGGTAAAAGATTGCTTTTTAAGTTCATTTGAACCAATGGCCTGCCATATGATTGGATGCTAATGGTTTCTCATGTCTGTTTTATCTCCCAGGTTTCACAAATGTACATGATTGCATCATTAGATAGACATTTCTCGCTTCTATATGGTCTTCTGAAAAAACACATCACAGATAATGTGGGCTATAAGGTATATTGTTCCTCCAATGCCTTTGTTAATCACCACTGTAATTCTGGATTAACATGATCTCCTTGCTGTTGCAGGTTATTATTTTCTGTACAACTGCTATGGTTACAAGATTGGTGGCTGATCTGCTTGGTAAGCTAAGCCTTAACGTCAGAGAGATCCATTCTAGAAAACCGCAGAGTTACAGAACCAGAGTTTCTGATGAGTTCCGCAAGTCCAAGAGTATTATCCTTGTGACATCTGATGTATCTGCTCGTGGTGTTGATTACCCTGATGTGTCCTTAGTCGTACAGGTAAATCATGTAGTAGTTTTCAATCATGGAATTGAACAGTATCTACAAAGTTGATTGTTTTTTTTTACCGAAGTTGTTGTTGTGTGTATGTTGCTTTTGCAGATGGGATTGCCATCAGACAGGGAACAATATATACATAGACTTGGCAGAACTGGGCGGAAAGGTAAGGAAGGAGAAGGTGTACTATTGTTGGCACCGTGGGAAGAGTACTTTCTATCTTCTGTTAAGGACTTGCCCATCACAAAGTCTTCTTTACCGCCAATAGACCATGAGGCTGTGAAAAAGGTAAGATTTTTCAAATACTACTACTGTAAACTTAGCCTGAATTTGTGACTCTATTGAACTTAGCAAGCCTTTCGTAAATTCTATTCGCTAGCAAGTAGCAAACCAGAACAACCAGAATGTTATATAAACTGTATTGGAATATGTATGCAAAGGAATAAGATTTTCACATCTCACGAAACTAACCTCTTTTACGTTAGAAGCCAAATTTTTCTTAAGAGTATGTAACTCGAGTGAGCATTGATGGGTGTTGAAAACATGTTAAAATCAGGTGCAGAAAGGGCTTATCCAAGTGGAAATGACGAACAAGGAGGCGGCATATCAGGCATGGTTGGGTTACTACAAATCGCAGAAGAAGATTGCTAGAGACACGACCAGACTGGTGGAGTTAGCTAATGAGTTTAGCCGCAGTATGGGACTTAGCATCCCTCCGGCTATCCCTGTAAATATTCTTGGCAAGATGGGTCTCAAAAACGTTCCTGGTATTAGAGTCGCTCCAGGTTTTGACAAGAAACCTGCAAAGAGAAATTATCGTTCCCGCTAGATTTTCTCTTTCTTTGCCTAATGGTATTGTTTGTGTTGAACTTTATTGCTTTTTTGAAGTTTGGCATTTTGGTAAAAGTTACCTTCTTAAGAATTTCATTTGGTAATTTACTAATTTGTCAAGATCCGGTTTGTTTCGGAGCCCAAAAATCCGAAAATAAAAAATTCAGAAAAAATAGAAATTTCTTTGGTTAACTGATCGGTTCATCTCTTCCAAAAAATTATCTAATCGGTTCATCTTACCGAACCGAATTTGTTACCCAAAAAGAAAGAGTTCCGATTGGCTTTTTGGCTGAAAACTAAACCTGACTTGTAGTCCTTGGTTTGCTTCTGAATCATAGCTAGGCTGTTCAACATTGTAAATTCTGTCTTACAGCCCACAGGTGTGGGTGTAATTACCTGGATTTGAAAATGAGAACTGACTTTCTTCTCCGAGTAGTTGTATACTGTATAGATTCAAATGTCGAACTACCAAATTCATGTTTTGATTTTTTTAAAACAAAAAACAAGGGTACAACGATGGTCCTAAATGTTTATTTTGGAGCTAAAACAAAGATGACATGCCATCAAATTTATCAAACCGCACTGAAAACAAAAATAAGTCAAAAGGTTTTAGCCTAATTAATCTAAGTCTTCTGTAACAAAGCTTAGAAATATAGCCACCAACCAAAATCAGACATAGATGCAAATCTGCAATGAAACATTTTAGGAATAGTAATAAAACTTCTAATTTCCCCGGAAAAAATAAAAAATAAATGGTACCTCGGTATCATAGAGTACTGAAAAGAAGGTGATGATGAATGGTAACAGAAAAACAAAACAAAACCCAACACCATCTTTCTACTCAAGCGTTGCCTTCACCATACCATAAGACTAATGCCTTTTTGTTGTAACTTGTAAAAAGCTCTACTAAACCCTAAAGGAGCCAAAGAAAAAACAGAGAAGACAAGCTGAAAATGGTAAGTTTTGGCTATGGCTGCAACTGCAACTACAAGCTTTTCCTATACAGAATTGAATTCTGCTACGTTTAGTCCTCTTTCCACTTGTTAACATATCTCAAGAAGGCACTAGCTGGATTTTCATGTAGTGGAGCTCTTACACGGGTAGATCTCCTAACCACTGCTTCTTCCATTTCTATGTTGTGAGCAATGTCCTTCGTCCTCTTTTGTAGTGTAGAGCTGCAAATCACAAGTCATCGCCAGGTTTTAAAGCCATTACACATAAACAAGGGGACTTCGATAAATGTGGTGTTACTCTTCTACATGTGCATTAAAGTGAGGGTAGAACAAGTTACCAGAATAATAAATACTGCAGATTATGCAAAATAGAAATGGGAAGCTATAAACTGACCATATTCTGTCATAGAATATCTCTAGTTGTGTATATAATGACAGTTCCCTCTCTCCTTTACGGTTTAGTGACCCCATCAATGCATCCAGCTGGATCTCAAGTAACATACACAAATCGGAACAAGAACTATACAATCCATTTATCAAACAAAGAAATGAACCACGTGGATTGATGATACCTCTTCCTTGGCGGTATAATAGCCCCATTCTTCGGAATCAGAATTCTCAACAAATATTCTCCCATTGCTTCGGAACCACCAGTACCTGTTGTAGTCCCGATCTTTACCCAAGGGGTTTGTACGTATGACTATTTTCTCCATCTCCCGCTCATAATATTGCCTCTGCATGTATACAAAAAATTTCAGACTTGATGGGTAAAAAAAGCACACACGGGGAATATATGCAAACAACCAAATATAACTATGAGGGGACGGACTTTACCCTCTGTTCGGGCCCCCTCCTTTCAAAAGTTCCTTTCTCATCTTCGCTTGCAGATTTTACCTCCTGCTTCTTCACTGAAAATCCTTTCTCCTCTTCGTCCTCCTCTGCTTTCTCATCCTCCTCCTCCTCTTTTGGTTCGATTTTTGTATCCGTCATCTGCCTTTTGTGCTTTCTCAGATAGACATTCCCTATAAGCCTATCACAACCATAAGAACAATGAGCTCCCACCAAGTCATCCAAAAACAAAATGTTCTGCTTATGTGTAAATAGGATAAGCCAAACCTTTTCTCTGATTTTTCAATGTTTTCCGAAGAAACAGACCCATTCTCCATCTTGCTTCCCCCTGCAGTGCTCTCATTCTTTTTGCTGTCTTCACTGCTTTCTAATACTTGTGCGCTATTTTTCTTTTTCTCCAACCTATTATTGTCTAAAACTCCATTAGCTTCCTCACCAGTTTTGGACCGTTCTTTCTCCTCTCTTATCTGTCGGGCCTCCGCCAATGCTTCTTCTCTTCTAGCAGCTCCAAGGGCATGCCGTTGTTCAACAAGCTCATCTATTTCCCCCTTGAACATACCTGTTTCGGTTATATGGTTCACTAATTCCCTTAAGATTTTCAATTTTACATTTGGGTCCAAGAGACCATAATGTCCACGTTTGATCGTTCCAACATCGAAGCACAAATCAGGAGTGTTGACTGATTCCAGGAAATCACAAAGATACTCTGCCCACGTGATCAATGTTATCTGAAATAAGATGAAATAAAGCAACAAGCATGCCATCAACCACAAAAACAAAACTGAAAAATCACAAGGCTGGCGACTTAATGTTGAATGAGAAAAGCATATTACTGTGCGGCCTAATTTGTTAGCCAAATATGATTTTCATGAGACGAGGATCTGACCTTCGACTTGCGACTCCTTCTCTGTAAAGCTTTGAAACTATCACCACGTTCATTGATGAGGAACCGAAAAAGAGAGGCATGCACTTCCATGATAAGAACCAAATTACTCTCCTTGTGGCAGACAGCATTTTCAAAGTCTTCAAGAGAAAATCGCCATAGATGCAGCTGCCTACCAAATGAGGTACAAAAGTCCCAGACCATAAGAAGATCCCCAACACAATCCATAGGAACACTAAAATCCCGGGAAGGAGAAGGACGCTGAGTGACATCAGGATCAGGTGGCAAAAGTAAATCTTCGATTGGGTAATTGATAGCCTCTTCCTCAGACCCATTAACCTCTGGAAAGAGAAAACCAACAAAGAGAAATCAGTTCAAAAGTACACAAAAAAGACCAAATTTTTCTCTATTCCTCAAGTCAACAATATTCTCCATAAGCTCAAGAGAACACGTAAGATTATTGATGTCAGCTATAAACCGGAAATGTAAATGATATCGCAAAGGAACTTTTGGCCAACTTTAGAAAACATTGAAATGGAAATGAATTGCAGAGCATCCATGCAAAGCTACCTCTATCTGTCTCCTCTGCAACATGTTTACCATTTTCTGCTCTCTTTCTTTTTCTATTTTCCCTTCCGGTTTTATCTTCCTATAATTTAGCGATGAGACAAAACTGATTAGTACATAGACCAATTATTAGGCCATGCTACAAATTATTGTATGGCGGTGTACTTTATATCAACCTGCTTCCTTTGTTGAACCAGTTCTCCATTCTGAAAGACATATTTGTTCTGAAGTTCCTTGGGAATCTTTCTCGTGATTTCATGTGCTTTAGCCAGGTAATCATTTACTACCCAAGGTATACTGTGGCATGTGGAATCTCGAATGAAGGACTTCAGAAAATTTCTACTAAATGGAAACTTCTTCCATGACAGATCCTCCCCAAAGAGCACTGTGTTATCATCTACTTCCTTGTTTTTGTCAAGGAAGCCTACCTCATACTGAGGTTTACTATCCCCATCTGATACTATCCTCAAGATTTTGCAAGGATGCAGTTCCCCATCCCTTTCCCCATACAACTCTGCGCCAGGGAAAAAGCAATCTTGCAACTCTGTCGCTATTTTGTCAGCAAGATCTTTCAATGAAAGCGTACCTTTTCAAAATGGAGGAAAAAGAGTCAGAAATAATGCTCATAAACCAGAGATTTCAAGTATTAAGAAAATTATCTTACACAAACAAATTCAAAACGGTAAAAAGGTAGTCCTGATTTGCAAAACTTATAGAGAGAAACCGAGAAAGGTAAAATCAAGACTTGGACACTCTGCAAATCAAGACTTCGACACACTTATATCACATAAAAATAATCAATGAAGGAGTTAAAAACTTACTGAATTGGATGATGCGTAAAGCAGGTGCAACTAGCTCTCTGGGCAGAGTTTGAACCTTCTTGCCTGCCAGTTTTTCTGAATCTAAGGCCTCCTCGTAGCTCAAGCTAGTTTTACCAGTAGACTTACAAGTCCAAACTCGGTTGCGATACAGATTTAACCTCTTCAAGTACAATCTATTTTATGTTAAGCAAACAAATAGTTCTGACACGGCATGTGCACTGATAAACATGAACAACCAAGCCTTTGAAGAATAATATGAATAAAGGTTGTCCCAGAATGAAACAGGCAAACAGAATTACAAGTTTTAAGCTTATTTCTCTTTCCTCTAACTGCACACAGAAGGAGAAGGCAAATATTCAAAACATAAGTCTTAAAATTGTAACAGTTACAGAATAAGGATACTGATAATCTCGAAAGATCTCATTTGTTAGACGAACTTGATAGACAAGTTCTTGAGGCTCCAAGTTCTTTGGGGGCTCCAGTAGTTTATGTGACTTCTTTTTTAGTAGAGGCATCCTTCAAATGGCAAAACCAACCTGCAGTGTAGACAAAAATGAATGGTCTATATAAGTGATTCTCATATTCACTAATGTGAAATCCTAGTAAATGTAGAACCAGGTCATCCAAGCAAGAAGGGAATTGTATACAAAAGCAAGACGTCACAGTTGTTCCAAAGCGGAAAATGTAAACCATGGAGAACAGAAAATCAACCCATAAGGCGTTTAAGGTGACACAACGGTCAAGTAAAACTTAGCAAACGTACAAATTTGTGGCACAGAATGCAAATGATTGCATGCAAGCCTAGAGCTGATTCTAATTTCTACTGAATTCGACAGAGCCTATGGAAAAGCAAGTGGTACTTGTGAGATCATGTGCAAAAAAGAAAAGCCAATGAAAAATGTTAAGAAAAGCAATGCAGAAGAAACCGAGATAGCACTAAACCCTAGAAAAATCGCAATCCCAATCGAAATTAGAAAAGATCTGAAACCATGGGACAAAATTGACACTTGAGAGCAAAGGAACCAAAACGAAACCGAGGAATCAAAACACATACCCAAGAGAGATCGAGAAAAAGAAAGCACTATCATGCGCCACTTTCGGAGAATCCAGAAGGCGAAACGGACAAGTAAAACACACAAAAAGCAGTCAAAAAAGCATAACAACACATGTAACAAAGAAGAGACGAACACAATCATCAATAACAAACAAAACGGAACGAAAATTCGAAGCTAATGCAACGAAATCACAACGAAGAAAGCAAAATCGCAGAAGAAAAGAGGATCGATGTTCCCGCCACAACAAAGAAAACGATTGGAGAGAATTATAAACAACGAAATTAGAGAGACTCAATCAAAAATCTTACGGAGAATGTATGAAATTGGGAATGCGCGTCGTCGAGAGAGAGAGGTGGTCTCTCAAGGAAAGAATACAAGTGTTGAGATCTCACCGTCTCTCTTCGTTTTTCTCTTCGCTCTCTCTCTCTCTCTCTCGCTCTCAGCTCTTTTTGGTCGTCGTCCTTCCTTATGGGAAAGACGGGAAAAAAAACTTAATATGCGAATTAGCCTCTCACCTTTTTTTTGTTATTTTATATCTTAAGTAGCACTCGGTTTCCTTTTTTTGTTTATACAGGTGTTGCTGTTTTAGAGCCCTATACTGTAGTTTTTCCTTTTTCTATAGTAGCCCAATAACTGGGCCTTGTCTTGTTATATGGGCCTTGAATCTTTAGCTTTAAATGGGGTTGGATTTGAAACCAGTATTTTATTCATTGCTTACGATTTAAAATGGTAAAGCCTTAACTCTCCACCATTATTATTTGATTAAATTCCAAATGATGTTTGACCAAAAAAAGAAAACTTCAAATAACCCACTCTAGAAACCAAGTCATTAAATAATGTTTCCTGTGTAAAATTCATGGACCAATCGAAATGCAGAAGAAAATCTTTACAGTAATTAGAATGGCCAACCAAAGTTTGTTGTTTTTGTTTTTGTTTTTGTCAACGACTCAAGATGATATTTATTTGTGTTTACATGAACACCCGCCAAAAATATGTACTAAAATATCTATTTCAAATATGGTATTTTATGGCCTAAAATATAATAACATCACTTTTTTCCTTTTCTTAAAACTACCACCACAAAACAACAAATCAAATTAATTAAATTCTTCATCCATAAATCTATCAAAACTTGGTACCAAACTCGTGAGTGACGAAGCCTCGACGACTTACACATATCAACACGTACTTTATGTGGTAGTTGTCTCTATCCAGCGGCCAAGATTTCGCCACGTCCTCACTTCCTCCCTCCTTAAAACCACTCGTAACACCATCCCCCAAATTACATATCCGCCATTGTTTCCGGCAACGCAAACTACCAAAAAAAATAATGGAGGTCGAAAGAGTCCAAGACATTTCATCTTCTTCTCTACTAACAGAAGCAATCCCGTTGGAGTTCATCAGATCAGAGAAAGAACAACCAGCGATCACAACATTCCGAGGTCCAACGCCGGCGATTCCCGTCGTCGATCTAAGCGATCCCGACGAAGAAAGCGTGAGGCGCGCGGTGGTGAAAGCGAGTGAAGAATGGGGGCTATTCCAAGTGGTTAACCACGGGATTCCGACGGAGCTGATACGACGTTTACAAGACGTCGGAAGAAAATTCTTCGAGCTTCCTTCGTCGGAGAAAGAATCCGTCGCTAAACCGGAAGATTCGAAAGACATTGAAGGATACGGAACAAAGCTTCAGAAAGATCCAGAAGGTAAAAAAGCTTGGGTCGATCATCTCTTCCATCGAATCTGGCCACCGTCATGCGTCAATTACAGATTCTGGCCTAAGAATCCACCTGAATACAGGTAAACCAAAACAGAATCATCAAAAATTCAAATTTTGTAAACCGAAGTTAACCGTTGGTTTAATGTATTAGGGAGGTGAATGAAGAGTATGCAGTGCATGTGAAGAAGCTATCGGAGACGTTATTAGGGATTCTCTCGGATGGATTAGGGTTAAAGCGTGATGCGTTGAAAGAAGGTCTCGGCGGAGAGATGGCGGAGTATATGATGAAGATTAACTATTATCCGCCGTGTCCTCGGCCGGATTTAGCTTTAGGTGTACCGGCTCATACAGATCTCAGTGGAATCACTCTTCTTGTTCCTAACGAAGTTCCTGGACTTCAAGTTTTCAAAGATGATCACTGGTTCGATGCAGAGTATATTCCCTCCGCCGTCATTGTTCACATCGGCGATCAGATTCTGGTCTGAACTTTATTATGATTCTTGTATAAAAATGTAGATTAATTTATAAAATGTTTTTAATGGATTGGTTTTGTGAATTTTGCAGAGGTTGAGTAATGGGAGGTATAAAAATGTGTTGCATAGGACGACGGTGGATAAAGAGAAGACGAGGATGTCGTGGCCGGTTTTCTTGGAGCCTCCCCGTGAAAAGATTGTTGGACCTTTACCGGAACTAACCGGAGATGATAATCCTCCAAAGTTTAAACCGTTTGCTTTCAAGGATTACAGTTACCGCAAGCTCAATAAACTTCCTCTGGATTGAGAAAAATCAATACGAGAAGAATAATTTGTGGTTGTGGAATAGGAAGTGGTTCGTTATTGAGTTGTTGTTTTCCCGCGGTTGTGTCTCTTGCTTATTGTTATTTTATGTTTAAAATAAAGATTAAAACATCTACCTACATTGTGTGTGATGTTGACATGTTTTTATTGTGTTGCGATGCCTTTGCAAGTTATGTCGGACCATTTTTAGGCATTGGAAAGAGTAGGTTTGTATTTTGTAAATTTTTAACCTGTCACGGAAAAAAATCGGTGATCATTTTTAATGTGATATAATCTATATAATGAAACTTATTTCTATCCAAAGTCCAAACCGACACATTCGCTATTAGACAAAAGTATATATTTTCTGGCAAACACACTCAAGTTGTTCTCAAAAGAAACCAAAAGTTGGAAAAATAAAGACTGATTTTGTTTCTCACGTCACATATGCAAAAAGGAGGCAAATGACGACGACTTAGACCAGACACAGTTTTCAATATTCCAATCATATCCTTGCTATACGTTTACGTACGCACCAAAGACAATGGTCTGATAATTAATGTAAACTATTCATGCTTACTCTATTGTTCAAGACCAACTACCTTTGCTTCCATTTTTGAATGCACATAGGAGAAAGCTCTTCTACTATGAAAATCACTTTTGCCTTGCTAGTTAGTACTAAAGCACTTAGACCGCACCAGATAAATCTTTTGATTCCGCCTAAGCAGAGCCAATGCTGCTTTTAAAGTAAGTGTTTGAAAGAGACTATCATGCTTCCGTTTGAGCCAGCTGAATAGTAGATGCGATTCTTTAAATATCTTCCTAACCACTTTGTTCGCCAAGAATTGAATTCATTGAAAAACAAAATTTATTTGTTTATATATTTTTCCGCATTATCCAAACAAATGAAACTATCCGTGGAAAGAATTCAATTGTCTAATCTCTACTGGCAATCTTCTCTACATTTCAAGATGTTTTGCAACTGATGCAAATTACGAGCCCGAGCATCCATATTCCAGAGAAGAACTGTTCGATAGAGCTCACACTTTCCTGGCCAGAGAACATTGAAAGAGTAAGTGATACACAGTTCCAATTTTGCATCCACATAACTGACATCCTAATTGCACTACTTTTGAAATCTTAAAGATGTTGAACGTGAATCTGATCATAAACACTATTACGCTTTTGTTTTTTTTGTTTGATGTGTTTTGTATGAAAAACTTTAAAAACAGTACAATTTACAAATGAAATGCGAAAAATAATTGCATTATGTGAAATTAGTTTGCAGAATATTACAAAATGATAAAATAAAATATGATGTAGTGAATCTTGAGTGACTCAGTGGAGAAACCCACAAGATGTCACAATACTTCTCGTTCAAGTTTGAGAACGGCCATGAAAGCTTCTTGAGGGACATCAACTCTACCTATGGCTTTCATTCTCTTCTTACCTGCCGCCTGTTCAAAACAAAAACTCATTTTAAGGAACACAGAAACCGCTGAAGATACAATCATGAAATCAAGATTTCGCCCTTATAGAGAGATATACCTGTTTCTTAAGAAGCTTCTTCTTCCGAGAAATATCTCCACCTGAATGAATGTAACAAGATCAGATATGCCCTCGTGGGAACAAACACGTCAAAGAGAAAACTACTTCATTTTCTGTGTCTGAATCTAGTTGTACAAGAAAGAGCCTTTAGAAGAAGTTTCTGATAATACAAGAGCTTACACTAAAATGGTAAATGAGTTTCGATATCAAGTCAGCTGGTGGTTATTTCATGCTTTTATAAAAGGAGGAAGGGAACCAAGGGAATGTGTACTTACCATAACATTTTGCCAAAACATCTTTTCTGATTGCTGAGAGTGCTTCACTAGCAATCACCTTGGATCCTATACAAGCCTGCAAGTATATGTGTATGTCAAAACATCTTCCGTGGTTTCTATATTCTAAGGGCATTGTCAGATAACCAAGCAGGAACACAATTCATCAGACCCATTTGATCACAAGTAAGTTTTTTAAAAGCTCAGAAGAAGAAGAGTTTAAGATCCAATCCATCTTATGTGCCTCAGGCCCTCGGTGTAAGATTCAAATCTTCAAGCATTCGTAGAAATGTAAGTTATTTGGAAGAGAACTCTCTAGCCAATTGTTTGCAAATGCTTGGAAATGCAGATATATACCTGGATGGGCACTTTAAACATTTGTCGTGGAATAAGCTCTTTGAGTTTCTGAGTCAAAGCTCTCCCAACGGAATATGCCTGGAATCACAGTACAAAACGATTCCACAATACTGTGAGGACAAGATATAAATCATTGCTAAATCGTGAGAGATGTACTAATCTCTGCCGTAAGAGCTTTAAGCTAATGGGAACAGTTCTACAAAACTTTACAATCAGAGATGTGTAAAAGATAGTTGGCAGCGCCTCGTGTTTCCATCAATCTACTTATCCAAACTTTTTGGGCAAGTGAAATTGTATCAATGAGATTGCTGAACCAAATTTTTGTATTCAGGTGTAAGAGTGCGTATGTATGCTGTATTCATAAAAGTTCATATTAAAGAGCTTAAGCAAAATAACCTTATCCCTGTGTACGATGGTTGACAAAGGTTCCACCATTTCAGCATTAATCAGAATATCGAGTTTTATCAGATCACTTTCCCTGTACCTGCTCACATATTACAAGACAAAAAAAAAAAGTTGAATACCTTAAGATGGTAAGAAAGACATCAAAAAGAGCAAAAGAAACATATTATGTATTAAGCTTAAATGGAAACTGACGAAGCTGAGTAGTTAACTTGTATAAAGAAGGGCTACCAAATTTAACGATAGAGAGCAACACGATAATTAACCTGATTGAAATTGATCTGATGCTGCTAAGCAAATATATATATTTTAGATACTTGTTTATCACTTTGGGATTACTATGAAAAGAATATAGATTCTTATCTTCACAAAAAAGCTGACGCATTTCTTTGTTAATCAACAAAAATAGAAGGCAAGCATCACAAAGTAAGAGAAAGATCTGTGTATTAAAAGTTGAAAGATCTAACCCAATAACGGAGTATTCCATGCTAGCATATCCCTTGGTTCTCGACTTCAATTGGTCAAAGAAATCACCCACCATCTGCAAAATGGCAGGGAGCGATTAACAAGAAGATCAGTTTACATAATCAAGAGAGACATGGCTAAACTTTCATTGGGGTTATCTTAACTCTGCACAAGCAGAGATCTCACCTCTGCAAGAGGTAACTCATAGAGGATTGAAGCTCTGTTCTCAGCTATATATTTCATTTCTTTGAACTCCCCTCTCCTCTCTTGAGCGAGCTCCATAAGCGCACCAATATAGTCTTTTGGTGTGAGCAGTTCAATCTGTATAAAATGGTTTTGCAGTAAGGAAATGTAATTCTACGAAATGTGGTGTGTGAACTTATCAGCAATATCTCCAGTAGAAAAGGCAACCTTAACGTATGGCTCCTCGACCGATTTCCTTTGCCCAGGATCTGGAAGGCGTGATGGATTTGAGCACAAAGTCTGCAGTAAAATTGATTTCACAGGTAATAAGGCTCTAGATCAAGAAAGAAAGACAAAAGGATGCGATTTTCAGGGAACAAAGAAGAATATTTAAAAGTTTGGGATCAAGAGGAAATTACAGTATCACCATTTACAGAGTTCACCCTATAAACAACACTTGGAGCTGTGGTAATAAGATTTAAGTTGTACTCCCTCTCTAGCCTTTCCTGTGAAGAAGAGTGAACTGGAGCGTAAGAACAAAGAATGATATAATTCACTTTGTTGAGTATAATTTATGGCGGGTATCTATCGGGGAGGAAACTGTAAATAAGTAAAATACTAACAGATAACTCAGTATCTATGAATTTCTTTTCTCTATCTTCTGTTGCATAGGAAATTTTCAGTCAGAGACGCACCAAAAACACTTTAGAACAAGAAGAGCGAAACATATCTGACCTGCACAATTTCCATGTGGAGAAGACCCAAAAACCCGCATCTAAAGCCAAATCCCATGGCACTCGAAGTTTCAGGCTCAAACTGCAGGATAAAAACCAAGTTGAGGACAAACCTATAGATATGTTAATGCTAACGTATACGCTCCTTAGACCAAATGTGAATATTTTTAACAAAGATACATACAATAGAGGACTGAAGACCAGTTCTTTGCAAAACACAATTTTACTTTCCAATTCGAAGCCAACTGGGCATAAACATACATTGGCTAAGTAAGCATACGAAGACCATAGTTGTTTCGTCCGTGCAAATTATTCTGGGTACAGATGAAAGAAAAATGTTGTTTCTGTCATTTAATTCTACTATACCTTCAATGCAGCATCATTGAGTTGCAGTTTTTCCAATGCATCGCGAAGATCGGGAAACCTGCCATCATAGACCAGGTGTGAAAAAAAAAAATACAAAATGAAAAAGCAAAAAGTCAACAATGAAAAACAAAAACTCAGTACTGGTCAGCGTCAACTGGAAAAAGACCACAGAACACCATAGGGGTAGCTTCCTCGTAACCAGGTAAAGAGCTTTCTGCCTTTCTGCTATAATGTGTTATTGTATCTCCTACCCTGGCATCTGCAACAGATCTTACAGAAGCCGCAATATATCCTACCTGTATTTAAGGACAGTAACCTTTAAAATATGTGCAAGAAATGTGGCATGATATTCAGGCATATCTGATATACACCAGCAGCATCAATCAGTGCTAAAAACATCTTTCTAGCTATTAGAACTTGAGCAAGGGAAGATGCAACTAACCATTTCTTCTCAAATATAGCCAAACAAGAAAAGTGAAAACATATTTGTTTCATTGCATTCAAATTGTTATTAACCACAACTCTATCTTCTGCCAAAGCTGCTACAAGGAAATGCTAAGAAAATCCTTCCATTTACAAACGCTTTTAGTTTTCCTATTAACATGTGTTGGAATAGAACGGCGGAAACTGCAAAAGAATACTGACATTTTCATTTCATAATACCAAGGTTTCTGCTGAAAGAAAAAAATTCAACAAGAAAATGGGACATGGATGCACAGGAAAGTAAACAAAACAAACAAAATATTATGTTCAAAAGAGTACACTACCTCACCCGCATATAATTCATCCACTTGAATTTGATTTGGAGATAGAACTCCGACTTCATCCGCAAAATAATCCTGCAATTGATGCAAAACTGAGAACATGAAGGATACTAGTGAAACACAAGTAAGCGTTCTTAAAAGCTTAAACATTCTCAAATTTTTCCTGAAAGAATTATAGAATAACACTTCACATCGCTTTATTCAAATAGACCGCGAAAACCTATCTCATGCACAAATTACATTCAATTCATTATTGGCAAATGGAAAGCTATCTCGATTAAATAGAAAGACAGTACAGTAGAGTAAAAGAGATAAACCTTTCCGCTTGCCATGAAAAAAATTCTGTCGCCTTTCTTCACTTTCCCATCGATAACTCGAAAGTATACAATGACACCACGATATGGATCATAATAACTGCAGCAAAATGAATTTTGGACGAAAAATATAAAGTAGTTCACATATAAAAACTGCACACTTGTAGACTAATCAAGCAAAACAAACACGAGTATTTCACACTCATTTTTAGTTCACCAGTGATTAACTGGTACTGACTTGACATGCCAATGATCAGTCCAATCATTATATACGAATACAACTTCGACTCCAAGACTCAATTTCATACTGTTTTCTCTAGAAAAGGCAAAAATCGTTATGAATAAAAACAACAAGTGCAAACCTGTCAAAAATTAAAGCTCTTAAGGGCTTTCCTGCAGTATCGAGAGGTGCAGGTATCCTTTGAACAATTGCATCCAAAATCTCGGTAATACCAATTCCCTCCTGCGTGTATATATTATTCCCCAAAAATTGTAATTGAATGGATAGAAAGCCACACGTCTTAATTTTTGGGTAGCAGAATAGCAAAACAATTTTAAAATCTAACCTTTGCCGAACAGAATATCGCTTTGCTACAATCTAACCCAATAACCTACAAACAATATGAATTATCAATCAGTGTTCACATAAAGGCTGATGTCTCTGAAATTGCAGCAATGAGACAATTACCCCATTCGAGGAACATGAGACTGGATCATAATATCACAAAGAAAATGTTTAAAGCATAAAAGAATGTACCGCAATAATCAACATAATATCTAATACTAGAAGCTAGAACCTTGTAAAATGTCAAGATAACATATTGACAACAGAAAAATAAAAGACTGAAGAGTTTTTGCAGACACCCAAAAAGGAATACTGTTCAAATTATTACTGGTTGCATTGTATGATTGCTATTGAATACGAACATCATAAAATGGGTAACACAATGAACATAATCACCAACCTCCTCAATCTCCCTGAGAACTTTCTCTGGCTCAGCGCCTGGAAGGTCAATCTTATTTAAAACCTGCAGGAAGAAGTAGAGTTCATTTGCTTTAAACTCTGGTATGCAGACCAAATATTTGAAAGAAGAATAAACCACCTTACATTATTATTTCCTGTATAGTCATGAATCAGGTTGAAGCAATAATGAAACGTTAAATGATATAATCATTTTATCCTAGACTAGCTATTCTTTTCTTTACTACGCATCTTCTATGTACTGCCAGAGTGATACTACCTATTTTTTTTAACATATTTGCCTTGTTTGAAAGTTAACTTATTGCAGACTCCGACTTCTTTTAAATAAAACGACATTGACATTTTTAAATAATCTTCCATGGAGATGAGACGAAGGAAAGAATGATGATAACTACCACATATAGTTGAAATGTGATTTGTTAAAAGGAATGATGATAACTAGCACATATAGCTAATAAGATGAAGCATAATTCCGTACTTACGGGAATAATTTCGAGGTTGTTTTCCAAGGCCAAATACACATTAGCCAATGTTTGTGCTTCCACACCCTAAAGCACATGATAGAGGAAGTTTAAGTTTTTCAGTAATGTAAGTATGTAACCATCAGAAAAGAACGAAATTACCAAGCGAAAAAACGGCATAAACAATACAGATTCCAGGTTTCCACAGCGTGTCAGAAAATTGTATGTCAAGAGAAAGAAAAATCACCTGGGATGCATCCACAACAAGAAGAGCACCCTCGCAAGCAGCAAGAGATCGGGAAACCTATGTACAAATAAACAGTGCATTCTTCATCAAAACTGCAACTTAATAGTTTGTGTATATTCCTAACTGTAAAAAAAATTACGCTTTTAGGTGATATATAACACTCAAACCAAGTAACTTCTCACATATGAAAAATAACTATAAGGCTAAGCTTCAAATGTATCCGTAGACAATAAGTAGATTAGAATATTGTAAGTACCTCGTAAGAGAAATCAACATGACCTGGAGTATCTATCAAGTTGAGGCAAAACGGTGTATCTTCATAAACATAACGCATTCGAGCTGCCTACACAAACATACACCGCAAAGTTACAAATCAGACCGTTGAGCAATCTTATCGAAACTGATTTTTGATTGTGCAGAGAAAGCGATTGAAAGAAAAACCTGAAGCTTGATAGTGATGCCTCGTTCTCTCTCTAAGTCCATGTTATCAAGAAACTGCTCCTTCATATCTCTGTTCTGAACAGTACCAGTCACCTGAAGCAACTTATCCGCTAACGTAGATTTCCCATGATCAATATGAGCTATAATACTAAAATTCCTGATGTTCGAAATTGGAACCTGCGAATTTCATAACAAATTCAGTTTCAAAAAAAATCCAAATTCTTCTCAAGTTTCGGCACACGGATGAAGAGAGAGAACAAAACAGAACCCGACCTTCAAAAGACGGTCTTGACCAGAACGGGCGGCTAATTTGGAGCCAGAGACAGAGAGACCGCTCTGAGGCTCAGTTCCAGCTGTGGCTTGGCAAAGTATCTGTAACTTCCGATTAGAGTGACGGCGGAATCCAGAGACGGAAATGGAGGAGAGACGACGGAGAGATGGGGAAGATGTAGAAGTTCCGGATAAGAAAAACGTTGGAGGAGAAGATAAGTCCATAGCAGAAGCCATGGCCATGGCACTGTCTAAGCTCTCTACACCTCTCTCTACTGTTTTGAGAGAAATTCAAAGTATCCTGAGCCACAGACTATGTAACTGGGCCACTGTATCCAATTGGGCCTGTCCATCGGATTCTAACCCACCCGACCCGATTCGATCCAAATCTGTTTTCTTAAAATAACGAATTTGTTTTGTGTGAATTAAACCGAAATTAGACCACAAATTTAATGAAACTGAACAAGATCAAATAAATTGATTTTAAATCAGATAATTCTAAACCCAAAAATATTCGAAGTAGAACATCAAATGTCAAAAAACATAGAAATAAGCTTTTTGTTCAATATTGTTGTGCTATGATTTGATTCGATGAACCAGAAATCATGCATTTTGAGAATATAAGACTCTTTTTTATTCAATGATGAGTTGATTAGTGTTTAATCATTTCTTATATAAGATCTTCACATGCCTTTTAAGACTAATTTAATCCCTATGAAAAGTCCTAACCTTTTAGCGCAATTTCGGTTTAGAAGTAAGAGGAGTGAGGGATTGAAAGTAAAGATGAGTTTTTTACTTGCACGGAATGTAAAAAGACAGAGCACAAAATGAGTCAATGGCGTGGTAATAAGGGACGATTTGACCAATCCATCACCGCCTGTGACTCTTTTTATTAACATGGAGTGTGAGGAGATTAAAAGAAAAAAGGTTTAGACTTTTCTTCGTTTGTTTCTTTATCAAGCTGGTTGTTTCAATTTGGCTTTAGCTGATGCCAATTTGGTGTGGTCCAATCTCTCTTTTAATTTTTGTTTTTCTGATTTCTTCCTTCGTTCCTAGTTCATACTACTCTCCTTGACTTTCTCCTTTTTAACATCAATTCTCTCGTGTTCGAGGTTCCTTTGTCTCTTTTGTCTTTTCACTGTTGTGTGTCGTGAATCCCAAGCTCTATACCTCCGAAATTGGCTTGGCCCAAGTCTTTTCTGGTCTTTTTCTCTACTGGGTAAGTCTTCTTCTTCGCATTCCTCTCCTCAAAATACGATCTTGCTTAGGTTTTTTGGAGAAAGAAGACTTGCACAGTGTTTGACTTAAAGGCTTTTACTTCGTGAACGGCTTTGGCTTTATGTGAATCTGTTAATTTCCCCCAAGGCGATTACAATGTCTTAAACTATTTCGGACACGATCCTATCTCTGTGTTACTAATTTAGTTTGGAAGATTTGGTCTCCTTGAGTCTCTTGATCTGACTTTTTCCTTTGTTCTAGGTTATTACTCTTCCCCACAGTGGCATGATCTTTTCGATAACTTAGCTTAAAGGTCTTTGGAAAAGAGTTATGGGGAGTTTTTGCTCCAAGAGCCTTGGAATCAATTTTGGCAGCGAGTATTCTGGTTCTAGTGTGGCTGATGATGGTCGAGAACCTGATTTTGGCCACTCACAACCAAATGGGCAAACCAGTTTGATTGTTCCTGGTATGAGGCAGCTTATGGTTAAAGACGTCAAGGAACAAAATCAATTAAAAGATGTTTTCTCTTTCCGCGAAAGGGAAGCTGAAGATAATTTCTATGATGGAATTCCGACGTATACTATGGCTCCATCACAGAAAATTCGGTCTGCAAAATCAACTCAAACCGCTGTTTCAAAGGTTAGTATGGACCAAATGAAGCTCCTTTTTTAGCAACTAAGATTAAGAGTTAAAGCATTGTCTCTTAGTAACGGCAAGTGTCTTTTAAGTTTAGAAGTCCTGAAATGTCGTGAGACCAATCCGAATTTGCTATACTGTGGCAGGTTACAGAGGCAAGTAAGCTTTTAGGCAAAGCGGGGTTAGGTAGAGCAAAAGATGTTTTGGATACCCTTGGAAGTAGCATGACAGATCTTAGTAGCGGTGGATTTACTTCTGGAGTTGCAACTAAAGGCAATGAACTTGGGATCTTAGCTTTTGAAGTAGCAAACACAATTGTCAAAAGCTCAAATCTCATTGAATCCCTTTCTAAGAGGAACATCGAGCATTTAAAAGGAACTATCCTTTATTCTGAGGGTGTTCAAAACCTAGTCTCGAATGATTTCGATGAACTACTCAGACTTGTTGCAGCTGATAAGAGGTGAAAATTTTAGTCTAGACGGCTTCTTTTGTTTTTTCCTAGCTTTTTTAAAACATGGCAAGATAGTTAACTTGATATATTTGCAGGCAGGAGCTGCAAGTTTTCTCGGGGGAAGTGGTTCGGTTTGGAAACCGATCCAAAGATTTTCAGTGGCATAATTTACAGCGCTATTTCGATAGGTAGCTTTATTCAAAATATTTGTACATGGGAGAATGTTAATATTTGTTTGTCTAGCTTTCTTTTAAGCTGCCGAATCGTTTCTTTTGTCCTCAGGATCAGCAAAGAATTAACCCCTCAAAGGCAGTTAAAGGAAGACGCGGTGTTGGTTGTTGACCAACTGATGGTTCTAGTGCAGTATACTGCTGTGAGTGACTACTTTCAAAAATTAGAAACTCTAAAAGCATATTGACTTGTTCTTGCTACTTAGATGTGGTGTTCTGTGCGTTGAGCTATCAGCTATCTTCTTTAGTAGCTGTTTACTTTCGAAAGAATATGTGATAAAAAAAGGGAGGTTATTTGTCATGTCACTCACACATCTCAATATCTCTTTTGGTTCAGGAACTATACCAAGAACTCCAAGTATTGTATCGATTGGAGAAAGACTATGAGCAAAAGCGTCGAGAAGAAGAGAACTCAGCTAATAGCAGTAAGGGTAAGTTACCGAAGACTACTTGGCTGCTTTATTAGATTTGGAACATCGTTTAAATGACAGTACTCTTTTCTTCACGTAGGTGATGGCCTTGCAATCTTAAAAACGGAACTTAAAGCCCAGAGAAAGGTAGTGAAAAGCTTAAAGAAAAAGTCGTTGTGGTCCAGAGGTTTTGAAGAGGTGTGTACAGATTTATCAACTAACACCACCAATCCTTCAGCTATATGGTGTAAATGCATCATTTTAAATCACTTTAAACATTACACTTCACCAACTAAAATTCAGTCAAACCAAATCTCTTGTTTTAAAAAATCTTGCTAACATAAATAGATTATTATGATCTTTAACTTACCTGCTAATTTGTATTTCAGGTGATGGAGAAACTAGTAGACATTGTACATTTCTTGTTGCTAGAGATTCATAATATCTTCGGTGGTGCCGGTATGTAAGTTCCTCCTTTTTGTACCTTCACCATGTGCTACTGAGCATGTATCTAAGCTTTTGATTTTTTCTCTCGTCCACTACTCTTTTTTACTACATGCTCTAATATATCTTGTTAATTGATCCTCCATAATTAAGTTTTCACGCAACAACCTGAATTTTCTTATATTAAATTATTTTTCTTTGCCCAGATGATCAACCATCGAAGAAAGGAGCTGCAGAATATGATAAAAGATTGGGACCTGCTGGTCTTGCTTTACATTATGCAAATATAATTGTGCAGATTGACACACTTGTGAGTGCACAAACGTAGCATTGTTTCATTTGGTTTGGTTGGTTCTGTACTTCTGTGTATTCTCTCAATCATATCGCATGTGTGTTTCAATGGGTATAGGTCGCTCGTGCAAGCTCTATAACTTCAAATGCAAGGGATTCTCTTTACCAAAGCTTACCACCTGGTATAAAATTGGCTCTTCGTTCCAAGATTAAATCTTTCAATGTCGATAAGGAGGTAATGTCTTCTAATTTACACTCTCTGGTGTACAAACCTGAAGAAATAATGTGGTTGTTTGGCCAGTCACACTAAACACGAGGTGTGTGGGTTTATGATTTTTATAACAGCTTTCGGTTACACAAATTAAGGATGAGATGGAGAGGACACTGCATTGGCTTGTCCCTGTTGCAGGCAATACAACAAAGTAAGCATCTGACCCTTCTTTCGTCATTTTGACTTTACAATTTTTGATCTCGGTATATAGTTTTATCTTTAATGGCTAATGATTGTTGAATGGGTTCACAGAGCGCATCATGGTTTTGGCTGGGTTGGAGAGTGGGCAAATACAGGGTGAGTGATGAATGAAATTAGACCTGCAACTTCTACATTTTGTCTTTTTATTTCTCCAATGCTTTCGTTTTTAATCTTACAGGACTGATTTCACTAGTAAGCCTAGTGGTGGAGATATACTACGTATTGAAACACTCTATCACGCTAGTAAAGAAAAGACAGAGATCTACATTCTTGGACAGATAATTTGGTTACAACATTTGGTTACAAAAGCTAAGAGCGACGCTCGAGGAGGTCCTAGACTTTCTTCTATCAAGTCTCCATTGGATACTACGAACCAGCAATTGATATCTGAACCACTCAGTGTCCCAATAGTAACAGATGAGGAGCAAAAGATGTTACAAGAGGCAAGCAAGAGAAAGAGAACTCCATGTGTTAGCAAGAGTCAGGATTTTGATTCTGAGTACTCGCGGGCAAGAAAGTGTGACCCTTTGAGCAAAAGCAGTGAGTATTTTCGTGGAGTGAGAAGAAGCAAATCAGCTGCAGTAAAGCGGTATTCTTCGGGTTTTCCGCTTCTTGACTTTGCTATTGACAAGGAAAAAGTGTTGGATGTGATCGATCGGGTTGATGTGCCAAGAGATTATAAAGCATTGTTAAAAGAAGGTAGCTTGAGCTTCTAATGGAGAGTTGTGTGTTTTGTAGGGTCTCTGCCAAAGCACAGAACCGGCTTCTGATTCATACATGTTTGGTTGTGTATATAAGAGCATAAAAGAAAGGGTATGGAAGAAGCTGTAATGTGACGTAATGTTGTTAGATCATTTGCAATATTTCAATATAGTGATACATTTTCAGGCATGGGATGTTATACTGCTTGCGATGGGTAAATGATGATGATGAAGATCACCATACCACTTGCACACCATTCTATGAATCAAAATAACATAAGAGACTGGCATCAAGAAATCTTAAACACATATTGCAATTAGAATCTGCAAGATTTTTCATCTTTATTTCAACAAAGGAAGCAAAACAACCAAAAATTTGATTAACAGTGAATGGATCTGTTCAGTATCATCTTGCCAGCTCTCATGGAATTTGAACCAAAAGAAACTATAATTACGGAACTCAGATTCCGTTTGGTCGGAGAGTCGCACGCATTGGTTTTTTTTTTTCGTTATTGTCAGGAAAAAAAAGAGAAGTATTAAGCATGAAAGATCTGAATCAATCTCTTAAGCTGCTGACTCTTTAGCGATCTTCTCTGCCTTTGCAACCACCTCATCGATACCTCCAACCATGTAAAACGATTGTTCGGAAAGATCATCGTACTTGCC
>Ga0041059_1000099_pt1 | contig 48062 bp, 37 predicted proteins | sample AraColnosormetaG_FD_56232 | JGI IMG/M metagenome (GOLD analysis project Ga0041059, IMG submission 56232) | Arabidopsis roots microbial communities from North Carolina, USA - Col MF nosort | ecosystem: Host-associated > Plants > Roots > Unclassified | place: USA: North Carolina | collected...
AAAAAATAATTAAATTCCATCGCATAATTTCTTCCAACGAAGTTATGCTTTCAATTTCAATTAAAAAAAAAAAAAAAAATTAGTGATTTTGCCGCAAACGGTGGATTCTTATAGCATTATCTCGTTGAGTTACAATTTTACAAATTCTGTGATGATTTGATTAGTTTAATTTTGTTGATATTGTAGGTAGTGTGTCTAATTTAAACAAAGTAATATACTAATATTACGGATTGAACGTGTCTCTCGTGTCTATTCGTAGTGATGTAATTGCTTGTGTCATAAATATCATAATAAAATGGGGGGGAAAACTAAAATATTTTTTAAGGGAAATTTAGAAAATTCAGTTGAAAAAAAAAGATTAAAGTCTTTGCGCATGACGACATGTAATATTGTTGGGCATTTTTAATAGGGTTATTTCCACTTTAACAAATACATGAAACTACCACAATTTCATTTTAACAGTATAAACTACGATGCATAGATAGAGCTAAATTCATCGGGAAGGTACTCTCAAGTTTCATCTTAATTGGACACCAAATGCAATCGAATTTTTTTGTTTTGTCTTTTAACAGCATTACGTTTGATATTTTTGGTTAGTTCTGGTTCTCTTTACAAATTGTTGTTTGTTTGATAGTGCTTTCGTTAGCCGAACAATGACAAAACATGACCTCAGATGGTCGACCATGCATTCTCAGTGTGAATAAGTTTGAGGTGTCAGGCTTGCAAATATCGCACGTTGAACTTCTGAGTTTAAAGGCTGCACTGACTTCGATTAGGAAAGTTCAATTCTTATATGAGTTTAATTCTTTTTACCCTTTGCAATACGAAAATATAAATCCTCTTCTAATTCTAAACTAGGTTCCAAAAATTAGTTACGGTTTCGATTTAAAATATTCCTAATTCTGTATCAAATTTTGGCAACGATACCTTTTTCCAGTACATTGGACACTGGACACCCCTAGGAAACTATGCGATCAGAAATAATATATACAGATGCTATAATCTGCTTTCAAATACAAAGCACTAAACTGAGACAAAGCATATCTTTGAAGATTCCAAACTTTGAAGGGTATCCATATTATTATTCGATAATGTTGAACTTACTTTTGTTTTTTTTTTATCTTTGCGTACAATTTGGAACGTCTCTTACTCTTTTGCTATTGAAGTTTGAATTTCATATAACATACAAAATGAGATTTATGTTAACATGGGCACACTCTAACAGTAGAAATACATATGCATAATATAATTCACTTATAAGTATATGGTGCTTTAATAGAAGCTGGTAGTTGAAAATTTGAAGGCTATTTTTAACAGAAATAAATTCTAAAGACTATTTTGAGTAAAAATCATTCATAGGGCGATCTATATATAGTACCATATAGATGATTGTGAGATAATCAATGAACGTGAGTAGAGCTACACATGTTTGAATGAGAATATCGGACGGTCAGAAATAAACGGAAGAGATATCGCAACCCACGAAGTAAGGGATTTTCATCACATGACAACAGTCATCAATTTAGCTATTCCCTATGCATTCCATTAATACGATAATGAATGGTGTGTGGCATCATCATAACCACAATCATTAATTAATAATACCTTAATAATCAAATACGATCTTTTTTTAAGATTTAGAGAGTTCCCAAAATGTTTAATTATTTTAAAATTTTAATAGGTAAAAATTTGCAGGAGAACATCCATGTGCTCAACAAATTGGTGAGAGGTTTTGTTGTTTCTTTTATTTTTGTTTAAGTTCTCTCTATTTATCGTATTTGTGCTAAGCGCTTAACTCATCGAATAAGCTTTGGATAATTCAGAACCTAAACTTTTGACATTACCAGTTATAATTTAATCCAAATAATGACAAAATATTATATCTAGTTTAATTTAAAACAACACATGCACACGTAATGTATGGCGTCACCTATGACGAATTGTGTTTTCTTATATTTATTCTTTCCTTTCCCTAAAAAAATGAATAGAGCGTTATTAGTTTATGATTTTTATATACATGGACGGTTGCATGACATTTTTTTTATTACCCGTTAAAACAGTGTCATTCATCATATTTGACCTGTCAAAAACTCACGTAGCACGTTACAAATATATATATGTATAGGGTCCCAATCATATAAACAGATGCGATATGCATGGCTCACGTTCTTGGAACGCTAGAGTTTTTTTTGAAGTTTTATTAGTTATTGATAATTTCTCCAACTCTAACTTTTTTTATCTTCTTTTACATAAATTATCTGCTGCTGTAAATAACAAATTTTTTGGGTCGTATACTCGAATTTCCATCAAAACCAAAAGTTCTGAAAAAATCCCACAATATATAATATATAAGCCGCCAAGAGCCAATTCCATCTTGTGGATCACTAAACCAGTATTTTTGGGGTTTGAATCTCACGTTCTCCATTAAAGAATAAGGACATGCAAGTAAGCAAAAACAAGTTCCATATAAGCAGAACCATATTCCGGAGGACTGCAACTTTCAAAATGTAATATATAGCGGAATCATCTGTTTATATACAGAAAAGTAGGGTTCAAGCCTTTCGACTTCAGATTTTTTTTTAAAATTTTACTTTAGAACTTCAATCATAATTAAGCACATGTAAACGGCTTACCAATTTATAATTAAAAAAAAAAAACGGTCATTGTGCTGAAAAATATCAGCGTTTTTATTTTTTAGTATGTGTACAAGACAATTTTAAGTGGATCGTTTACTAAACGAGAGATGTCCCTGTGAAAAGCTGTCCACGTACGAAATTGATCTGTCCCCAACGGCCACCTATATAAAATTGAACTAAACCTTAATTACTTTATTGGTTTGTTGCTTTAATTACTAAAGTTAGTAGGGACGTGACTATTACGGGTTTTCTTTTCTTTTCCCAAAACCTTAATTGCTAAAATCACATTCTAATGTATAATGAGTACAGCTTTCTTACAAGATTTTTTTTCAAAGACCAATCTCTTTAAAAAAGCTTGAAAAACGACTTTTTAATTATATTTAAATAAAAACACGGCTTGATAACAACTGCTAAGTTGACTTTCAACGGATAATGAATGTGTGTCCTTTACAGGAACCTCAATTTTATTTTTAATTATGAAACATCTTATGAAAATCAGCACAAAATCTTAATAGTCAACCCCCGGATCGTTTATTAGCCTAAAACTAAACATTTTAAGTGAACAATTTCTTTAGTGATTTATAATCAGCATTTCAATTTAATCGCTTATCATCTACTTCTCAAAATGGGAGCATGATGCAATAAGTTTTCGTTATGTAAGTTTTGCCGAATGTACTTGAAAATGAATTTCTCTAGTTTGTTTGGTCAACAACATTCTATACAGGATGGTCAAGTAAAGTTGCATACAATTTAATCTACAACTACACCGACCAAACTTCAATTTTAAATTTCGAAACAAAAATCTTTCGGCTAAACATAAAGTCTAGAGTGTTGGTGATTAAAGTCTTTGTTTGAGCAGTGTTTTAGTGAGGGTTTGGCCATTCCATAACATAACCAGCGTCTCTCTATGCATTGGAGCCGCACGTCTTCCCAGCGAGCATCTATCAGACTTGCATCTACTGATCTTGACTATGCTTAGACTACGACCTTCTTCTTTCTCCTGTCACTCAAAAGAAATATCAATGAAACTTTCTTTATTATTACCAAAAGTGTCTTAGTCTTGCCATGTGAATACTGTTTCGAGCTAAAGCTACAAAGAATGACTTTCATATGGTCTTTTCAGGTATTACTTACCTCTGGGACATCAAAACCGCCTTCCTTTGCATCACACATGTCCAGAGATACCAGCCGGAGCATCGGAAACTGCTCATTGTTGAGATGAATTAAGCAAAAAAATCTCTTAACGGAAAAATACGCATGGAGAGTGCTCGAAATTTTACCTTCAAAGTAGCATCAAGAAGGAAGCTTTTCTGTATTCCAGAGCCCTTAACAAAGAAAAAGAAAACAGGAACATGGAAACCATTGATAAAGCTTGACACATCAAAGAGTTTTTAGTTCTAGCTGAGAGCGATGTGACATAGCACTAAAAAAATGGATATATAAAAGAGAACTCACGTTGTGGCGAAGAAAAAGGTCTTCAAGAGCAATGCAACCATAGAGAGAAGCGACACCATTCTCTGTTATACTTCCACATTCCTATCACCCAAATATGGTTAAAGTAGTTATAAAAGCGAGTTACTGTTCTTCTAAAAGTTTCAGGTTGGTAGATCATTATACCTTAAAATGAAAAAAAAATCTTGCGGATTACTAGAACATTACAAATAAGCTTAATAACAAACCTCTAGATGAAGAGAAATCATTCCTGGCCATCCAGCTGAGATGATAGGTTGACAATCTGAGAGATAACAATCAAAACAAGAGGTGAACAAAATTAAGAAATAGCACAGGATTACGAGGCTAGATGATTTGGTTCCCCAGTAAAATAAAGATTGTACCTGAAGTTAAGTGTAAACATCCTACTAATGAAAGCTCGGTCAAGTTCGGACAGCTTTGTGTGAGAACAAGTAAATCATCATTGGTCATCCAACGAGTTACCCTCTCAAGCCTTAGTTTTCTCAGGTTCGGCATAGAGAACTTGAAACTTTGAAGGGATATTTCACCGAAGCAATAGGACAAAGCTAACTCTTGCAGGTGCTTCAACGATGTCAGGACACTTGTCAAGGCAGAATCAGATATTTCCTGGTATACCAAAAATTAGTTCAAGATCGGAGACTCCCTGTCCTCTAATAACACTCTTTGAAATTTAAAGAACCAGAACAACCTGAAAATGGAGGACGATAGACTCTAGCAAAGGACAAGTTGAAGGTAGAAGCTTTAAAACATCTTCACCTAAGGAAGCACCCAAACCCACACTTATAACTCGTAGGAACGAAGCTGCAGGTCTCAAAGACTCAAAAGAGAAATAAGAAAACCCCCAACCAATCTCAAGCTCCTCCAATCCACTCCCCTTGCTTAAACATTTAAACACCTCTTGACCAGAAACCAACGGAGAGAAATTGTCAGTTCTGCCGTCAACTTCTAATTGGAGTAGATTTTTACATCCCCTGGCTTTGAGGGTTTTTAGATTAGGATTTCTGCTAATTACACGAGCAAGAGCCATCCAAGATATCTGTAAAAATCTCCAAGCATTAGTGGGGCTAAATTACTATGGACTACTGAATCAGAGCATCACATGAATGTGGCTATGTCCTGTGGAAGTAAGATATATAATACTATAACTAACGAATGAATGACTGACCGTGGTATTTGAAATATCAAGTGCTTCCAAGGTAGAGCCGGGGAATTCACATAGCACACTGTCTGAAACTTTTGTATCCCTTAAGCAAAGACTTTTCATTTTCTGTGAATGAGTTATCAAGTTAAGAAGCGACGTCTCACTAATTCCTGCAAATGTAACACTAAATTTATGTGAGAACCCATAATCTTTTACATTGAGACTGAAATGGAAAAAAAAATACCCACCCTCGCATTTACTCATGTGCAGAGTTTGAAGATTGGATGCTACTGAATTTATATCCATATGCTCATTGGTCATAGATATAGTAGCGCATAGTGCCAAAATCGAATTTTCCGAGAAAGAGGTATAGCAAACTATGAGAGAGCATAATTTTTTACACCTCTGTATAACAGATGCTATACATGCATCTGAGAGTAGTGCACACCCTTTTATGTTCAGGTAACATAACGACTCACATACTCTAGAGATGCTCCGTAGTTCCATATCTGTTGCAATGCAAAATTGAGGTATCAGCTACGAAAATATACAGTTTAGCTACCTTTTAGTTTATTAGCGGCAACAAGAAAAATAGCTGGGATTTGGATTGTGAAAGTAGAACATATTTGGACTTTGCTGATTGATACGGTATATCAAATAATTGGGAGTATAAGAAAGTAGCCAAAAAACAAACAAAAAGACTAACCACATATGTCACTTCTACCCTCCAGCGTTAATCTTGTGATACTCGATAGCAAACAATGACCTTGGCCAGAGTAAAACACAGATGCTTGAACCGGTATTATAGGAGAGACATCAACTGTTAAATCAACTTCAGTGAGCTCGCGAAAATTCAGGAGAAGTTCAAGCAGGGTAGACACCTTGATGTTTAAGAGATAAGCAGCTCTTAGTTTTCTTAATGATGGGAATGACTTAGAGAAGCACTTGATCACAACTTTATAATCAAGCCTCTGACACTTGGAAATATCAATCTCTTTCACCGATTCAAAAGACAAAATTGGTAAAGTTCTGTGAGATATTTGTTCTTGATGTCTTTCATCGTCATCAGGGTTCTTTAGGAAACTTTCCAAACTCTTCCTCCACCTGAGGTTTGCGAAATACGAGTTAGGCAGTATTGACAGTAGCAGGCTGGCTTCATTTAACTGTGGACATCCTGAGAGATCCAATATCTGATTGAGGGAACAAAGGAGCATAATTAGACAGGGCGACATATAGCTTTCAAGGACTCACCTATTTATCAAAATGAATCAAAGACATCCACTGTCTAAATATATGAAATGTAGGACAGACATGGATTTATATGTCGTCGTAATGAAAAAGTTTGTGAATGTAATACTACTTTAGAAAAGAACAAAAAAAATCATTATAACCCAGTACATAAGTGAGATTTATAAGATATCCAACACAGATACTAGTAGAAATTGTATCAAAACTTGAAATACAACTCCTGATACAACTAGTTAGCTCAAATCCAGGAAGAAAATTCATTTAAGAATAGATACCTCACTGTATTCAGTCAGCCGAACTCTAACATCAGTTGGAGGGCCATCGGTTAGACTATCGACCAAGCATGTGGATGGCATTTTCATTAGTTTAGTCACCAATTCAATGCTTTGATCAGCAAACTTTGAGAAACCATGAGACTTGCTTCTTCCTGAGATATGGGAACAAACTAAACTAAACGACCTTCTGCTATATAATCAATATTTCACACACATCTGTCATGACATTACCTGCAATAAACCACAGCGGCAAAAGACTAAAACGGACCTGCAATATAATTTCCCAGAAATAAAAAATAATCCTAAAGTAAGAACTACTGTTCCATAAAGCTAAACATCTATAGTCCAGTTTTGTCCTAAATTTCTTAGAAAAATTCATCTATGCATAGGTGCAGACCTTCTAAACGTTACCTGTTCCATCAAGTTGATTGTGTTATCTTGACTACTCTCTGGTAAGTCAGACAATCTTCCACCGGCATCAAGCCAAATAAGAAGTCCATCAACAAGGTCCATCTCACTGTCAGAGTTTAGTCAAAGGTGAGAATCTTAGGTATGTTTGCACTGATAAGATACACAATAGGTACAAACTTACCTGTGTACAGTCAGGTGAGGATGTTTAACGCACCACATCAACAACTCATATGGAACATTTCCAAAATACTTATCAGATTTCACCAACATCTACAGAGGACAAAAGGATCCGTTATTAGCTACCAAGACTACCAAATTGGAGGAAGTTAGATCTATCAAACATAAGGTCATAATTTTCTATCATACATCCTACATATCATTGAGTGGAGTACACGAGCACACCCAAGAGCTACTAGGAAGGATATATGAGAAGAGTGAGTGGTACATACGAAATTCTTTGCAAGATAGGCCACACAGAGATCTGGCACAAATTCTCCAGCTGTAAGTTATCACCAAATGAATCATTACTTAGAAAAATTAGCTAATCTAACAACTAATAAGAGATTTCTCGCCAGATTCTAACCATGCTCGAGACCAAAACTCCAAATCTGAATAAGGTCAGATAATTCTACTTTCGGTAATGCGTTGTCATTCGATGATGCCAACACTGAAAGCCAGTTTTTGCATATAGAGAGAAGCTTCTCCACCCCAAAGTAGAGTGCAGACTATATTCGCCATTCAGAATTCGATAATTAGCAAGTAACAAGAGAAAAAGACAAAAGATATCAGAGGATTGATACAAAAAGCTAACCTCAAATAGAGGTAAGAAACTACTGGATGTAATCTCTATATCGTAACCATACAAACACATGAGAAGATTCAAGAAACTCTCTAGGTTCCATTCAACAGAGATATGATCAAGGCCTGATTCACTGTTACAAATCCAATTTCAATAAATTTATACACACAACACAAAATGGAAACAATATATACTAAGCAGAGACACAACATACCTGAAGCTTCCGCTTAGAAGGCCATGGAAATACGAGGATTCCTGAATAAGCCTGCATAGATAACGAAAAAACAAGAATCAATACACTTTTTCTAAACAAAACTTGAAATCGCGATTGGGAATGAAACTTGCCTAGTTCGATGAGCTCGAACTTTTACACTTCCGTAAGAGAGTATCTCTGACATATCCCAGGAAGCAATTTCAGAAGCTGAGATCGAAATCTCTTGAATCGAAGAAGATGCGTCGTCTTGTTGATAACATGGGTTCTTCACGACGAGAATCACGAATTCAACGAGTGAGCTCAGTGCCATTGTTTTCTGCAATCGGTGAATCAAAAAACTCAAACTTCTTTCTGCTTTTTAAACCCAAGTAATCTGGATTCCCAATTTTTAATAACCGGATCAAACCAGTCCATCTCAACTAAACCGGTATTAATAGCACTAGCTCAAGTCTAGTTCTTTCGATCTGCAAAATTGACTCTGCGGGAAGAACAAGTCTACTTGAAGCGAAACCAAACGGTGGTGATCCGTGAGATTTCGTCATCATCGGCTTAAAATGCATCACTGGGTTCAAGCTTCTTCTTCCGATTTCAGTGGAACTCCTCCGCAAGCTCGGAGGTATAATTCTATTGTCCTTAGCTCTCGATTTTTGAATTCAGCTGATTTTTTTGGTGTTTGTGTATCAGTGGACATACAGCTGTCAATGTCGGAAAATCCATGGTGGTGGTGTTCGGTGGTCTCGTCGATAAGAAATTCCTCAGCGATATAATTGTTTATGATATTGGTATCATCATCATCATCCTCTGATACCTTTATCATATAATTGTTTTAATTGCGATATACTTGAAGATGAATTAGATGGATATCTTGAGTATCTGTAGAAATGGTTTCTTTCTGGTCTTCGTCGTTGATCATATGTGAAAACTGGTTGTCTTATGATTGTTTGTTTTTTACACTGTCGACTAGAAAACAAACTCTGGTTTGAGCCAGAATGTACTGGCAGCGAGTCTGAAGGACAAGTGGGTCCTACACCTCGTGCGTTTCATGTTGCTATTACAATCGATTGTCATATGTTCATCTTTGGTGGACGTTCTGGTGGCAAGAGGTATGCACTGGTATATTATTTAGTTATAGCGGCTTTACATTCTATTTTCACCGGTCTTTACTAGCTTGTTTCTATTAATCAATTTCAGGTTGGGTGACTTCTGGGTTCTAGATACAGGTACGTATGTAAGTTTTAACAATGTCGTGTGAGACCTGCCTTGGATTTATTAATACTCTGCTTTGGCACTTCTATGATATCTCTATTCATGACAGATGCTAACATTTGCTGCAGATATATGGCAGTGGTCTGAATTGACTAGCTTCGGCGACTTACCTACACCTCGTGATTTTGCTGCCGCTGCTGCTATTGGGAGCCAAAAAATTGTGTTGTATGTATCAAACTTTAGACGTAATCATCTTCTTAGGTTTAAGTTTAAGCTTGCCTGCCTGCATTACTAAACCTAGATCGTTGGCAGGTGCGGCGGCTGGGACGGTAAAAAGTGGCTGTCAGATGTTTATGTTATGGACACAAGTAAAACTTCATTTCTCTATTCTAGTTTTAGTTCTGCAATAAACGGTTTTTATTTGCTGATAATGCTTACTCTCTTGGTATCCATTAGTGTCCCTTGAATGGCTGGAGCTATCGGTTTCAGGGTCATTGCCACCTCCTAGATGTGGTCATACGGCCACAATGGTGGAGAAACGATTACTTGTTTTCGGTGGCCGAGGTAGGCTACACCAAAACTTTGAAAATTCTTGCTGCTGGCTTCTGAATTCACCTTGATTCATTCCTTAAATATGTTTAGGTGTTTGGTATATTCAGTACATAGAAAATATTGTTACTCAAGTTTTTTTTCCCTTTATTTTACTGAACACTGGAACTAATAAGTGTGATTGCTCAAGAGCAGACTCCTGATAGATATAAAAGTCAATGTCAAATGTTACTTTGCTATTCCGCCTTTTCATTCATCAAACAGTGTTTAGGATGTCGATGTGTTTGATGTTCCCATCGCTGACAATTACCAACTTCATTTTTAATGAAGTTTCCTGAATGGGTGTATTGATGATATATGTATTGTTAAAACTCTCGTCCAGTCCTAAGGATTAGGTCATGATCACAGTTTGTTTGGCTTGAGTCAATAACAACAAAACTGAATATATTGTGTGATATGGTTATCTTTGGCAGGAGGTGGTGGCCCAATCATGGGTGATTTGTGGGCTTTGAAGGGTCTGATAGATGAAGGTTCATCCTTAATTTCTTAAAAATGTATTGAATCTAGTAGGTTACCTCTTAATTTGTCTACTTTTCTGTTTATTGATCATATTGTGGTTTACCTTTATTGTGGAAGAAAGAGCGTGAAACACCTGGATGGACCCAACTCAAGCTTCCTGGACAAGCACCATCATCTCGATGTGGTCATACAGTTACATCTGGAGGACATTATGTATGTGTGTTCAGCTTTTGTTTGCTCCGTGTTATTTCTGTAATCAAGATGCTATTCATATGTTTTTGCTTTCGAGTATGGATGGGTTGATGCGACCTACATCACTCACATCATTGAATTTGTTTATGCAGCTTCTGTTATTTGGGGGACATGGAACTGGTGGATGGCTGAGTCGTTATGATGTTTACTATAATGATACTATAATTTTGGACAGAGGTAGGTTTTTGCTCACTCTTCTCATGAGATTGTTCTAGGATCAAGAATTTTTTTACAACTAATGAAATGATTAACTGTGATGTAATTTATCATTTTTCTCGCTGTGCTTTTTTCAATTCTTTGTTAATGTTTCTGCTAAATTTTTGTCTTCACATTCCAGTAACTGCTCAGTGGAAGCGCTTACCAATAGGCAATGAGCCTCCTCCTCCTCGAGCTTACCATACCATGACTTGTATTGGAGCTCGTCATCTTTTAATTGGTGGTTTTGATGGAAAATTGACCTTCGGTGATCTCTGGTGGTTAGTTCCCGAAGGTATTTCATTCTTAATTGTACTAATGCTTTACCTCAAAAAACTTACCAACTAACTTATCATTGTGTGTACACACATCATCATTATTATCTTTGGATATATTTTATATGTTAATATTTTTTAGTGTCTCCAGATAAACTAATCATCCTGTTGGTCATATATTGTAGGCAATTAGCTACTCTTCAATTTCTAGCACGCTCATTTTCTTTCTCTAGTTTGTATTCAAAGTTATGAAATTTACGCATCTGATTGTATTTTTGTGAACTGTTTAGCCGTCTGAAAATTTCTTATTTGTGTAACTGTGTTTAAAGAAATAAATTTATGTGGAACTCTAGATAGAGACCTAACTCAAAACGTTTCCACTTTCACCACAACCTCACCCCATTCTTTTTTGCTTTTCTCAGATGATCCGATAGCCAAGAGGTCTTCTGTGCCTCAAGTTGTAAACCCTCCTGAAATTAAAGAGTCAGAGAGAGAGTTGGACAAGGTGATTGGAGATCCTACATATCATCTTATGTGTTTCTTGCCAATGCAGTCAAAATAGCTTTTGAACTTGTTTAAACAGTTGAGAGTTTGGTCACGGCAGGAAAGGGGACAAGATGGATTCAGTATTGTTGACTTGCAACAGAAAATGGGAATATCTGTTTCATCAGGGTTGCGCCTTCAAATTCCCGAGGAGTCAGAAGATCAAGAGTTTGTTGAATTAGGAACAAGATTAATTGAGGGAGATGTAGTTGATGAACGGGCCTCTATGATTCAGGTGATCTTTCCCTTCTCTATTTCAGTATGTATGATTGTGCTATCCTGTACTAAAATGCTTCCCAATGGAAAGATGGCCGCTCAAGCACTTCGTCAGCATTGGAAACAGTCCACTCCGAGAACTTTACAACTAAAAGAGCTTGGTTCCTTACTTCGAGATTATCAGCGACTTGTTACACGAATTTTCACGTGAGTTCTTTCTTTCAAAACTATCGAAACTGATTCTTTTCTTAAGGTTGTAAAAGTTTTGTTTTCTACGTCTTCTAAAAGCTATTACATGTTATGAAGTTTTACATTTGCTTCTTCCTTTCCTTCACACATGTTTGTTTTCATCGTTGTGGCGAGTGTCTCAGTACACAGAGCAGCTTAACATCTGCTGATTTTGGCCTCCCTGGAACGAAGACCTTTACGTTTTATCATATCAAAAGTTCTTCCGAGGTAATACTGCATGATTTCCTCCTGTTATTACCTCTCTTGAACATTTGTAACCAGTTAATCTATGTGTTGCATCATCGTAAGGACCCTTGTACGGATTTTACCTTGAATTATGTGGCTGTCTAAATAATCTATTTTTAAGTTGATTTGAGCACATGCACTCAGAATACCCAATACACTGGCCCAAAAGAAATAGATGTTACCACTGTGATGCATAACAGCATTGACGATATGCATTACTCTTATCTCTTCCTTATTTTTCCGTCTAAAACTTTTATGCATCTTAACACACACATCGTTTTTATGATTTGCACATGCACTCTGACATGTCTAAGTCCATTGATATTCTCAGTTGCGGATTAATGACATCTCGAAGTTGCTGGAAGAATACAAAACTCTTGTAATCTGATTGAGGAGTCGCCACAAAACTCACGAGGAACAAAAATATCTTTAGGTATGAATTTCTTAAATCCCTGAGGCAAATCGTTTTTCCATTACATTCTTTTACACCTTTTCTCACACTTCAGTAGAGGAACTTTAATCCATAAATGATCCAAAACCTCAAACAGTTCCCATGTAAAAGGTAGAATTGATTATCGCAAGGACCCAATAGTCTTGTTGATCTCTTCCAGCTTCTTCACCCTTACTCTTTCACTTTCAGCTAGTAGCTGCCAAGAAGATCACCGAGATTGCGATCAGCATCACAGCTATACAAAAAGCTAAAAGTCTTAGAGAATCAGAGCTGGGATAGGCTACAATTGATTTACCTCCATTAAGATTGAAACAAGGTGTGCTTTCTCTTTGTTCTTTTCGTCGAAAGCCTCATGTATCTCTTTGTATTCCCTCTCCTGTCATTTATTTATCATCTGGTGTGAGTATTGATGGATATAAAAGAGTTGTAGAGGTAAAAAGAAGCAGGATTGTTAATAAAGACTGATTATATGAAACCTTCTTCTGGCAGCTCTGAGACAAAGATTTGATTTCTCGATTTGCCATCTCGATTTTCTTTCTTACCATCCCCACTTCCTTCCTCATTGGATCTCCCATGATCTCTAGCCCCTTTGAGACAATGTTGGTGTTGCTTAATACAGATATATAAGTTTTCATAGGAAGCCGAGTAGCTTTCATACGCATTTTTAAAGAGTATGGTTTGCATTGGTGATAATAGCTTGTTTTGAAAAGTATGTTTTGTATTGGTGTTAATAGCTTGTTCGACTTACTTCCAATGTCTGTGTCAAGCTTCTTGTGGCTTCCTCTGCAAACCCAAGTCGCTGTTGAATCTTGTCCTTAACCGCCATCTTCTTTCTCTCGATCTCTTCTTCTCGGGCTTGAAAGTTTCGCCATATCTCTTCTTCTTGGTTCTCCTCCATTGGTATCTTGCTTTTAGTCGAAGTTGTAGCTCCTGAGTTGGTACTGTTCATGTTCTTGTTTGTTCGTTTCGGTTTCTCTGCTCCAAACACTTAAACTCTATTTATCTGCTTTCAGTCTGTTTTCTTTCTTTCTTTTTTTGGGCTTTTGCTTTTGCTTCAACCTTCTTAAAGGAGATTGCTTTGCCGTGACACCATTCCAAAACAAAGCAAGTCCCGCCAAAGGAAAAGTAAAGAAGAAGGTTTTTCTCGAAATTCCTTAAAGAATAATAGGCACTTGGTATTCGATGATGGGGTTGTGCTATATGTTCACCAACTTGGGTGGGATTTTATAACTTTTATTGCTGCCAACTAATTCCTAAGCCATGCCCATGAATCAATGATACTGTTACTAAAACTCTTTTAGATATAGAGTTGATTCGGATTTTGCCTGTTTCCTAAGCCATCAATCTCTTATTGTTTACGATTTCAGTTCAGATCCAAAACCTAAGAATTTATATTTTAGATTCTGGATCAGTCTGGTAAAGTCGAGAAAAAAAAAAGAGAGGCAAAACTTTACCTATTAGACTTAGAAATAGATAATAGCTTAACCAGAAAAGTTTCCTGTCTCTTTAGACCTTATTGTCTTTCACTATCCTCTAAAACAACTCGAACTCAAGATGATCTCCGATGGCTTTACATTCAAGATACCTATTATTCCCCTCAGGAGAAGTCGCTTCCGTGGCACCATTGTCATAGATATCTGGCAGCTCAGGTGGTATGGCGCAGCGGATGAGAGCCCAATTCAATCCTTCAAAGAAAGGATGTCTTTTGATCTCTGCAGCTCCTTTTTCTGACCCAAGACGACTCTCTGGATCCTTCACCAGCAGCCTTCTGATCAACTCCTTTGCCTGGAAGCTCACGAGCGGGCTATCAGGAAACTTGAGGTTCTGGTATACAACATTGGACAGTGTCTCCTCATTGTCATAACCTTTGAAAGGTGTCTTCCCGTACAAAAGCTCATAGAGAAGGACCCCAAATGTCCACCAGTCTACTGCAGCACCATGTCCTTCTCCTTTAATGATCTCCGGGGCCAAGTACTCGTGCGTTCCCACAAACGAATTTGATCTTGCTTCGGTTGGTTCAGCCACAAGCTGAGGCAATGATCTGAACTGCTGTGTCAAAAGATCAGGCCTTTTCGGTTTTCTTGGTTTTTGGTTTCTTGCTTGGGTTGATAAGAGCCTAGGGCTGAAACATGGGACCCGACATGATGGTTCAATACATAGAGGTTGTATGCAATTCGATGTGCTGTATGGACCGGACATCCTTGCGGGATCTTTCTCGGGTGGAGAAGTTGATCTGAGAAGAGTCGGGTTCACCGCACATCTGAGTGAGAGGTCAAAATCTGTAAGCATGATGTGACCATCTTCTCGGACTAGAATGTTCTCTGGTTTCAAATCTCGGTATATAACACCAAGCATGTGTAAGTACTCCAGCGCAAGGAGGATTTCTGCTACATAGAACCTGTCAACAATATCATCAATTTTACTGTATATTATTACCACTGAATTTTCTAACCAACAAAGACTTTGTGAGCATTACAAATTCATAACAACAATGTGAAATGTGATCTTACCTAGTTGCGGGTTCGGAGAAACACCTGCTGAGCTGTTTCTGCCTTAGGACATGAAGATCACCACCAGGACAATACTCCATCACCAGACACGATAAATTATCTGAAGTAAATTGCGCATACAAGGTAGGCAGAAAAGGATGGTCCAACATTTTAAGGATTGCCCGTTCTGCCTGTGCTCTTGGTGTCTTTTTCCTTCGGGCCAAGAACTCGTTGTCCATGACCTTGATGGCAAACAGGCAGTTTGTACCAACCAGCTCAGCAAGATAGACAGTTCCAATATCTCCACAACCAAGCTTTTTCAAAAGGTTGAAATGTCGCAGTCCTAAAGAGCCATACTGCAACTTTACATGCTTAACTGCTTCCCATCTCACATCCATAGACATGTGAGGTTTATTGCCACAGCTAAACCTGCTCAGATTGCTCTCCTCACTCATGCTTGTGCTGCTGCTATAGTCCCCTAGGCTATTCTTTGAGCTCAACGAGAAATCAAATTTTTCACTGGAAGTTGGATTCGCTCTTATCTGTTCATCTGCATCACCTTTTCCACTATAATTGCTTGGAGAGACTTCTTGTTTCATGACAATGACAGCTTCACCGCTATCACTAACCTCACAAGAATCCGAGGAACCCTTGCTGGCCTCTTTATTACACTTCACAATGCGAATGAGACGCGGGCTTGCGAGTGATTCTTGATCTGCTTCTATACTGACATTTTTATCAGTAGTATGACTAGTATTCGAGGGCGGGTGGTTTTCAGTGCTGGTGCTCTTTACCGCACAGTGGCACTTCTGGCACAGAAGTTGACTTGCACTAGGCTCTAAGGAAGTATCGACTTCCTCAACCATTTTTGTAGCAGAATTTACAACGATTTTTAGCTTCTTTTTAAGCAATATCTTCTTCTTCGGCCGCGGTTTGGGACGTGGGATATTTCTTGTCACCTTGCTTACCAGTTTGCTCTTCTCTGTTCCTGAACCAGGAAAGTTATCCAACTTTCCTTTTAACCCTGAGCTCAAAGCTGTTGGCTCACTTTTCACTCTAGCTGATGAGACGATGCTCTTGTCTAGCTCTTCAGTATCAACTTTGCTGCCAGAACAAGAAGGCAGCGAGGTAACATGTTTGTCGATTTCCACTAATTGATCTTCAATGACCATATGAGGAGGAGATGTATGATTTTCATCTATCTCTATCTCATAATCTCCACTGCCAGAACTGAGACAAGATCCAGATTTGTTGGATTTACACAGTGATACAGTCTCCAGCATTCCATATCCCACTGTCTTTATTCCCGACCCATTTCCAAGTACGTGGAGAAGGATTTCAGCCTGAGATGGTTCAGAAATGAAGTTAGATGGCTCTGTCTCAAGGACATCATACCGCTGAGGTACACTCTGGGAGGAGCTGGGTATATCGACTACCGGCGTCAAAGATATTTCAACCAAGCTTTTACCCTTGTCCACAGGAAGCCCAGGCTTGCCAGCAGATTCATTCAAAACTTGTCTGTAAAGAGTCTTTATCCTGTCTGCTTCAGAAACCCTCGGAGATGCAGCTGCAGATTTTGATAAACGTTTCTGGGAAGCCATTTCTGATGCCTTGGAGATGCAAAGATCTCTCAGAGCCTGCTTCAGAGATATTGAATCAGAGGGACCAACTCTTGGTGATCGAGGGGTTCCCATGGGAAAGGGCTTTTTCATAGCGCCTTTATTTGAAGGGCTTGTGCTCCTGCTCGTACCAGCACTTGCGCTCGTCTCAAGATGATGGAAAGAAGAGCCCATCACTCTTCTAGGTGATGGTTTTATAGTTATAGACTGGAAAAGCTGATCAATGTCATACTCCATAGAACCTTGGTACCCTGACTTCAATGCAGGACGCTGCTCCATATCTTTACTTGATCCCAAAGGTGACATACAATATCTGCTAGAATGTTTGGCTAACCTTACCGCATCCTTCTCCTCAACAATTTCACAAGAACCTGCAAAGGATTCCATCTTAATGACTTACTTTACAACAGTGGACAGCTCCTCATTACAAGACTTGGTTTTTGAAAGACCGAGAGACTCATCTTCCTTGGTTCATCCTAATAATTCCAGTACAACACCCTGCAACAATCATAAGAAGAGACCTTATGGCTTATTTTAAATAACTCACAGAGCAATAATCCAAAGGAAGAGCAGTGTCTATTGAGTAAAGGGAAGGAGAAATGATGAACAAAGTAAGGAAAGGGAAACAACAAGAGATTTAAAAAGGAAATGAACAGTGAAAGTCATTATAGTTATAGACTCAAATGATGAACCCTACACAAGTACAGATAGAGATTAGCTACTTTTAGACTTTAATTAACAAAAAGAAGACATTTTTTTGGTAGGGAAACCAAAACTTTTAATAGAAAGAAATTCATCAAAACCACAAGCCAAGTTCAACTCACTTCACCTAATGAAAATGTAATCAAAACCCATTAAATGTGAAATCAAAGCAAAAAAAAAAAGCAGCCTCGAGATCCCAGATCTCATGAAGCTAACATAAACAGAATGCTAAGAACACTAGCTTAAGTAAAGATTCAACTTTTAATGGAAGATGTCAAAATCTTCAAATCCTTCTGAAGGAAGAGTCCCCAAATCTCATCAAAAGAAACAAATATCGAAAAATGCAGAAGCAAGTACAGATACAAAGACGTACCTAATAACATTAGGAGGCAAAATAAGCTTCTAGAGAGTGATTACAGAGCTCAAGAAGACTCCCAAAAGAAACCTAAAGCCTAAAGGCCTGAGCTTGAAGAGAATCTCTCACAGAGATAGAGTAAAAAAAAAAAATGGAAAAATTTTCTTTAAATTTGTCGGGGATTTTGGTGTTTAGTGTTTCGGTGTGATGATAAAGTTGAAATGTGAAAGTGTGGGACCCAAAGCATATGTTTTGGCTGAAAATTACGTCCAAATTCGTCGTTTCTTTTTTTATTTTCTTTTCGTCTTCATTACATTTCACATCAATCTCTTCTCCGATAATTGTTGTGTAATAAATATTTTGAGTTGATCTATGGTCTTCGTTGAGTGTGTAGTACAAAAATAATATCTAACACAAGGTGAAATTAGTGGCATGTGGCAAAATGCGAATCTTGGCTTTAAGTGCTTGTGTCTTTTTCTCGAAAGAGACAGACGCACAATAAGAAAAGAATGTTAGTGGGCCTGAACAATCGTTATCGAAGCCCAACCCAAAAGGAAGAGTCGAAACAAACACAACACTAAAAAAAGGAGAATCTGCTATGGTTAGCTCTAACTGTTACTTACCTCAGTTACCTGGCTCTAGAACAAGAACGGATCGTGGATACATCATGTTTTTTCTTATCAATATGACACAACCAAAAAAAAATGAGATCATTCCAAAAGCAGAGATTTTTCTTCATTGAATCAAGGAGAAACTCCTAAGTTTGCAAGCTTTGCGGCGAAAGTTAGTTTCTTGACACACAATCGCTGCTCATCAACAAACAATGCCTTCCATTCGTTGATGAGCTCTTTTCTTCTTTCAACTCCAACGTTTTCCAAATTCTGAAGCAGCAATTTTTGTTGATATCTACCTAAACTTTGAAAAAATGTATCCTCCTTAAATATCTCCTGGAGAACACCCAACTCAACCACATCATCTTCTTCACTCTTGTCTTTCACACCATTTTTACCTAAACCTTGAAACGATATCCCAGAATCAAGTGTGTCCTCCATAACACCTACCTCATCCACACCATCTTCTTCGCTACTCATCTCTTCCTCACCATTATCAATCTCGATACTCACCCGCTCTTGCTCCTCACAAGGCACATCCTTATTCTCTTGCTCCTCACAAGGTACATCCTTATCGCCTTTCTCCTCACAAAGCACATCCGTATTCTCTTGCTCCTCACAATCCTTACTCAAAACAAGAAACCAAGATCAATAAATCATGTTTTGAGGTGGTAATAAGAAGATCGGTAGAAACAGAACAAACACACTCACCATGGTTTGGTCCAATTTCTCTTTCTCACCATTATCAATCTCTATACTCACCCGCTCTTGCTCCACACAAGGCACATCCTCACTCTCTTGCTCCACACAAGGAACATCCTTATTCAAAACAAGAAAACAAGATCATTAATTCATTGCACATCATTAGTAACACAATTTTTTACATCATGTTTTAAGATGGTAACAAGGAGATTGGTAGAAAAAACAGAACTAACACACTCACCTTGGCTTGGTCCAATTTCTCTCTCACACCATTATCAATCTCGATATTCGCTCGCTCTTGCTCCTCACAAGGCACATCCCTATCGTCTTGCTCCTCACAAGGCACATCATTAGTCTCTGGCTCACCAGAAGGAACATCCTTATGCAAATCAAGAAAACAAGATCATTAATTCATTGCACATTAGTAGTCTAAGAGATTGTTGAAAAACAGAACAAAGACACTCACCTTAGCTTGGTCTATATTCTCATTAGAAACATACTCTGATTCATTCTTGTCCCATATGATCAATGACAATTTGAAGATTTCATCATCATCAGTATTAGTAAAAGAAAGTTGTTCCCCATGGTTAGATCTCCCCTGATTGTATGTAAACTTTCTCTTCATGTTCTTGACCTTATTGATGAGCTGAATCTTCGAAAACTTTGCTTCTACACAATCTTTGATATAACGGTACAAGGCATCCCAGTCAGATCTATAGCTCAATTTCGTTTCATTCTCATAGTCCACAATACCCTTTTACACACACACACAAAATAGAGTAAAAAAAGTTAGAAGAGGATAAAGAAGAATATAGAGAAGCTGCAAAGAATTTACTAACTAACCCCGAGAATGACAAGCTCATCGTTTTTAGACCAGTTCATCTTTGAAGCAGAGGAAGACAAGCTCAATGGTGTTGTCCTCGTCGTTGTTGTCCTCGTCGTTGTTGTCCTTAGTTGCTTTCTCCTACTGAGCATCGCCTCAACTTCAACCTCACGGTTCCTCGTGAGTGTGTCATCCGAGTTGGTGTCGATGGAATCAGCAACTCTCTTCGTACCAACCATTGATCGGTGATGAAAGATCAAAACTTTGTCAAGTTATATAAAACTCTCAGAAAGCTCAAAACCCTATTGTCAAACAGAGTCTCTCGAGTCTCTCTATTTAAAAACCCAGAGACGATACGAAGCAAAAGCACGATCAATCCTTTGGCGGCTATTGATATTCTCCAGGCGTAGGAACTAGGAAGTCCGAGTGTCGAAAACGTAAATGACTAAAATACCCTTTTCCATTTTTAAACATTGGGCTTGTGCAAGATGGTTTCTTCTTCCTTCTTCAGGGTTCAAGATGCACAATGGATAAGTCTGAGGTCTCATTTACAATCGAGGACACTCATATGGCTCAAGAGCTGAAAAGTTGTTGCCTTTTGCTCTGTCAGAGTCTTTATTTAGTTGGCTATAAAGACCCTTTTGACAACAGGATATGCCTCTCTTATTAACCTCATAGTTTTTGGAAACCTTTATATAGGCTACAAAAATAGTATAATAATTACAATGCTAAGATATATTGATCATTTTTATTATACATCACACAAGGAGTGTGGACCTATACAAAAAGGTGGGAGGATCAGAGAGAGCCTTGGTTAAATAGGTTATAGCCTGAAATGAGGGAACTGAAAGCAAAGGCAAGGAAGGCCAGGAAGGACATAGCAATCGAGGCACTTGCCATCTCTGTGAACTCGTCTTTTCCCCAGTTTGAAACCCAATCATCAACGCGAGTGACTGCTGCTGTTGAGGCAGACATAAGCAGATATGCAAGTACCTGATTGCACAAACAAAACAAACCTTTCTTATTCATAATTCCATCTGTTTTTACACATGCTTTTGAAATGTTTTGCAGGGGACGAAAGAGATTTCAATTATGTAATGAAGGGAGTAGTTTGGTCAAACAAGTATAACAGTCACTTTCACCATGTTTTCCGACCTATAAGATAAATCCCTTTCCACATATGCTATAAGCTAAAGCATAAAGAAAAAGAGTAACAATATTGGACTTTAACCACAAAGTGTTGTTCTTTGATTCACAGGAGACAGGGTAAATACCAGCAGATGGTGCAAGTCAAAGTATCAGGAATTATCTATAGCCAAGTTTTTCTCATCACCTAGATGCAACCACGTAGATCATACTTCATACAAGAACGAAAGTAACAAAGGAATACCATCGAGAGTACAGCATAAGTGTTAATGACTTGCCTGATCTATAATGAACTCAAACAGAGGTCGAAGGTGGTGGCTGATCAAATGCTTCTCTTTGACAAGATGGTACGCTAAGTCACATGCTTGAAAACTAGAATATACAAAAGCAACCACGTTCACAGACAGGCAAAACCTGTCACAGATATCAGAAGATGACACATAGATAAATCAGTTTAGTCTCAAAATCAAAAATCAAATCATACTAAACTGACTTCAAATGTTTGACCAAAACAACAAAATGGAAACTGCAAATGAATTCTTACGATCCAACAAATCAAAATCAATGTCAAAAGGAACAAACTTTACTTCTTTTAAGGACTTCACCAAGTTCAACCAAAACATAGACTTGGACCACGCAAGTGTTAAAGACAATTCACATGTACTAAAACTAAAGTAATCCAAATTTCTTATCAAAAAACCAACACTAGTGATACTGATAAAACCCTAAACCCTAAAATAAACCCTGAACCTAAATTCAAGAAACATCACTATCTGCGAAGAAATAAGCACAAACACAACAAATAATTACCTGTACTCCTTGTAACGATCGAAAGAATCACCACTCCAACCTTTAGTTTTATCAGCAGCCATAATTGAGAAAGATATCAAAGCCAACACAACCTCACTCAACCGAAACCCTAAAGCTGAAAACTTTACCACCTCTTCTCTCCTAGACCTTCTCAAAATAGCCGAAACAGCTCCAGATCGTTGGCCACTACTTCTCCCAGAACCAACTCTCGCACTCTTTCTCGTCGGAACCACTTCTTTCACAGAGCGATTGTGATTATGAACCACCACAATCGGAGATGGAGTTTCCTCAACCTTTCCAGGATTCTTGTTTCTTCTACTCTCGGGTTTACTTTTCGCATCTTCCTTCTCCGATTCACTGGAATGATCAAGAGAATGTGGCGGCGATGGAGAAGAAGAGAAGTGAGTAGTGGAGTTATCGAAAGCTACTATAGCCATTGAAGTATCTGACGGAGGTGGAGATTTCTCCGTGGAAACTGAAGAAGGTGACATCGACGGCATCGTCTTTGCTGGAGATCTCATCGGAAATATCAAACCTTTGTAACGAAATTTAAGGAATTTGACAACGCAAAATCGAATTTAGGAATAAGCGTTGAATTGAAGCGACAAAGAACAAAAGTGAAGTCTTTGATGAGAATCAAACACAGAAAGAAGACTTTGCAAGATTCTTTGTCTACTTCTCCCTGTATTCTTGGTTCTTTCGTATAATGCCCCACTATTTTAGTTTTGACAATTCGCACCTAAAACTTTGATTTGTTCTTTGTGGCCCTTGGTTTTGACTCTAGACTAGAGTCTCTAGCTAATAATTATTATTTAAGTGGGTATTGAAATAATCTTTGTATGCATTGTTATGAAGACAATTGATAATCATCATATATCATTAGAATGGAGAATTATTGCATATTGATCTAGTTGATTTAAAACTGTGAATCAGGAAGAAGAAGAGAAAAAACAGAACGCCATCCTTGATCACTGATATGAACATTGTCCCAAAAGAAGAATGATTTTGGATCATCGCAAAGAGTGTACAACTTTTTACCACTCAAGCTTCTATCTCCACAAAAGGTACCTCGTTTTGTTGCACAACATGCCTTAAACGGATCCGGAAATGTCGAAACTCCTGCCCAAATTTAAACATTTATATTATATATCCCATCTATTTAGGTATATGTATTTCTGTTTAATCTATCAAAGACGTGATCGGTTATGTTTGGTCATATACAGTGTTGGTATATATCTTACGTACCTGAAACTCCTTTGTTCTTGAATATGGTCACAAAGGCATTGTAGAGATCTAACGTCATGAAACTTTTATCATTATTGTTAATCTCCTTATCGTTTAGTTTTATCAGTCCTTTGCGGAGAAGACTGTTGTGGAGGTACGTCGAGGTGTCGTTGGTGTCGCAGCCTTTAGGAGTGACAAGCTTCGGCAAACATTTCTGCGGTGGTGATAAAGCCACTAACACCTTTCTTACTCCTAAATCCTTAATTCGCTTCACATCCAACAAAATCTGTTTCACTACTTTCCTTGTGAGTGCTGAACGACCCTGCCAGATTTTATATTTTCAAAAGAAATCGAAAATGTTAACTTATATAATATATGGATCAAAAATGGTCAACCAGTAATCAATTTTGATCAACCCTAGTGGGAAAAGAAAAGGTATATTGTACCTCTTCAGAACCATTACGTCTGTCGTAAGTAAGGTAGTCATTGCCGATGATGCTAAAGAAAGCGACGGAAGAGTTGAGATCGGCCGGTGAATAAACGTTTCTCATGAGGAGTTGTTCAAAGGAATCAATCTGCACACTAGCGGTAGGAACTAATTTGAACATTGTCTCAAACGCGCCGGCTCCACCATATGCGAAATTCATTCCTCTTTTCACAGCTAGTCTCGGTCGTCCGTATTTCCCCCATTTGTATGTGATCGGCGTTCTAACTCCAATATACTTCGCTACATGTTACAATATAAGTCAAACTATAAGATTTATTGCATAATATATGTTTTCTATATATAGGGTATAATTACTGTTGGCAACCGATTTACGTTAAACTAGAGATATCTTGCATTTTGAGAGAGTGAAAACGTTAAACTAAATACTTATATGGTCAACATTTAAAACAAATTATAATGAACAAAATTTATTGACTTGCGTTTCATTATATAAGAGATGCAATGCAAATGTACAGCTAAGACATATCTAATCTAAGAGTTTTTCACTGAGCTTTGCAATCTGTTTACAATATTATAAATCTTACAGACTCAGATATTGTGACAGATTACCAAACAAAACATTATAGTTCAAACGTACCGAGATAATCAGTGGAAACACGACCATCACTAAACCGCCCGGTAGGTATTCCCGGGAAAGTGATTCCATTGGGAAACCTCCACGAGGGAACGATCAGGAAAGGTGTGTTTCCAGTGTCTGCATACGAGTCTCCGAACACAAACAACTTTGTAGGTTTGAAACCAAAAAAGCCATCTTCTTGTGTTTGCTCGCTAGATGGAGAAATTGAGCTGTTTACCTTTATGTAGTCTAGCACGTATATCAAAAGGAAAAAGAAATTAATCGATGAAACTGATTTAATACAAATTAATTGCTGTAATTTGATATACGATACATACATTAAACAGATCAAGAAGAAGAAAATGAAAGTTATAGACTAATAATACCTGATAGAAGAATCAGACACGAGAAAAGAAACCAAGGAGTGAGTTTAGTAATGTTCATGATGGTTGAAATTGTTGTCTTTTTTTTTTTTGCATGGAAAATATATAGGTGAGGTTTAAGGTGTGTGTCTCTTAAATTTTAATTATGGCGAACGGTTAATAATTTAGCGGTTTCCATTGAATTAATTAATTGAGTTTGTTTCTTTAATTAATTAATACTCCTATTTCGTTTCTCTGGCTTCATGTTTTAGATATTTTTCCTTCTTTTACATTTTTTTAATAATTTCTTAGCAGTTTAATTTTGTTGAAGATTTCTTTTCTATATATACACAAATCTTTAACATTGGTAAATGAAATATATGCAATATGATCTAGATATTTATATTATTTTTAAAACATTTGTTCATAATTTCTAATTTTCTTTCACCTTAATATGAACAAAAAAGGTTTATTTATTTGACCAGAAAAAGAAAACATTGTTGTCAAAAAAAAAAATTGAACTCTACTACTCTAGTTCATATTTGGTTTGACTCTTCTTCATCCAATAATGGTCATATAAAATATGAAAGATATGTTTTGATAAGATTAATATGAAATTTATTTGAAGTATTTTCTTGTTTTGGAAATTATACAAAAATTCTAAATATCACCTAATACACACAGAAATATATTATTACATTTGACCACGGAAATAAAACAAACACTAGTTTTTTGTTGGTTTGAGTCTTCATCATCAAGTGGTCATATAAAGATAAATATATTTTCGACGTTTTATATTACTTTTGATTATTGTGAAAACTTCTAAATTTCATAATGTCAACAGAAAGAGAATAATTATTTGAAGAGAAAAATAGTAGTTCATTTGTATTCATTGATAGATCATAAATGTATGAAAGACATTTCAAATAATTTTCAAGTGAGCTGAAAGATGTTTGATGGAACCTCCTTTTCTTTCACATACCAAAAGACAAATCAAGTTGATGATCGCTTAGCGAAACATGGCCACACATTCGAAGCTATTGTATCCTCGTCTTTACCAAAATGAATCCGGCCTTATATTATGCCTAAAAAGCTTACAAACATTTGACCATAAAGCATTAAGAACAAACAACCTTAGCTAAATGCTTTAGAGATGATTAGGTAAACTGATTCAGATAAAAGTCTAAATCAACTGACCTAAAACTTATATTCCATTTTCCTCACAAATCTAAGAATTAAAATCAGCAAACAAACGTCAATAAGGACATGAGCTTCATTTTCTTCAATGATCTAACGTTTTGAAATGATCAAAACGTCTTTGTACTGTTTCTGTCGGTATAAAACATTATCCAAAACGCGAGACACAATTTCATATATTTTCTTTTCTTTTTCCCAAAGAGAAACCCTTTTTTTTTTTACAAGCAAAAGCCACACAATCATAAAAACTTTAATTTCTTCGGAAATAAACAAAGAAAATAATTAAAAAGTTACGAAACCATCTCAACCTTAATCTTGCGACACGTGTCCGTAATACAATAACATAATGAACGGCTGAGATCCACCGAGACAATCGAAATTTTCTCAGGGTAAAGATAGAAATCGGTCAACGGCTCCGATTCATATTTTCTGAAGCTTCGCCGCAATAACCAACGGATTAGCTTTCGCGATCTCTTCACGTCCCGCCGATTTGAAATCAAACGTACAACCATGAACCTCCGGATACCTATGACTCCCACAAAAAGTCGTCCCACACCGACACATAAACCCGGTTAACCCGACCCGTTTCCTACATACGGTGCATCGATTCGGCCGTTGCGGCGGAGACGGTTGCTCCGTCGGAATTTGAATCGGTTTTTTCTCCTCTGTCTTCTTCGTCGTCGGGATCTCTAACTCCGCCGCGTAGTTTTCGAGAACAGGTGCGATCACCGGAGAGAGAGATGATTCGACGGTTGATTTCATGGAAGCTTGTTGTTGTTGTTTGAGACAGAGATCGCCGTAACAGTTTGAACATAGATTCATTGTCGCTGAGCTTCCGAAGAAACCGCAGTTGTTAACGCAGAGACGGTGACCTTCAGGCGTCTCGCATCGATGTTCTTCCGCCATAATTATTTAAAAGAACAGATCTTGAAGAAAGTTTTTTGGAGAAAAGTAATGAATCTGAAACAAAACAAAGAAGAGAGAATTAACGTGGGAAAGTTTTGAATATGGTCACCGAGTTTTTTTGCAGAAAAGTTTCCTGCGTTTTCTCGGCAACCAAACAGAAATGAAGAAGAGATTGGGACACAAAAATATAAAAAGAGAGAAAGAGAGAGAGAGAGAGAGAGATGTGTTACCTTGTTGTTGTTGATTCACTGAATTCTATAATGGGTGGAAACAGAGAGAGAGAGAAACTTAACGGCGAAATGATGATGATGAAGATGATGATGGACAAACAAATAAAATAAAAAGTATTCTTTAATTCTATGATATTTTTGAGAGGTCTATTTTTACAAAAAAAATGTTTGTTTGGTGGTGCCAAATTCTATTATTGATTTTTGAAACAGTGTTTGATAATGATACCTTGGTTAAAAGAAAAAAAAAATCATTCAATTGGATGACTATATAGTTTTATGTTGAAATGTGTATGGGGGGTTACAAAAATGTATATTGTGTAGCAAAGAAAAAGACAGGTTGGAAGAGGAGCCAAATTTGAAGTCCATCCACTAGTAATCTTATCCTCACTCTCTCTATTTTATATAGTTTTGTGTTCACAACTTCACATACCCTTTCGATGTCACCATATGGGCACAAAAACTATTAATATTTTGCCCAAAATTGGATGATATTTGTTTTTTATTTCCAATTTTTGATAAGTTATTTTATATATCACTGTTGATACAAAGTTGCATTTATCCATATCTTTGTCAAGCTGACTAGTTTCTTTATCACTAGATTATAATTTAATGGTTCATAAATCTTAGTCTTCATGTGATTTTTTTTTTCTAAATATAAGTTGTAGAAAATTGCTTTGTTTACAACAAGACTCTATAGAGTTTTTAAATTAGACTAACATACATATACATAGGAACAAATATAGTTTTCTTTTTGTGAGAATGTAAGGTAATAATAGTATGTGCAAATGTGGTAGACAAGTGTTGCTTAAGATCCACTTCCATCTAATCTAATATATATTTAGTCGAGTTAGCATAAATTAAAATCTAGTAATGTTTTCAGAACAATGAGTAGTAAATCGTTTATACGTTTAATCAGAAGTAGTGTTTAAACAAATAGAGAGATAATGGAGAAGGTTGGGCTATAACAATTGGCATAATCCCATTTTCGGCCGCCAAGATTCTCGTCCGTCCCATGTTCCCACTTTACTTTCCAAGTTTTGTCAATTTATGATATCTTTTGACATGGACCTTCATTATTGGTTTTATGTCGGCTACAATTTCATTTGTGTGTTTTATTATTATTTCAGAAGTAGTGTTTAATTTATCTAATTATCTTTTACATGTGTTCGGCCAGATATTTATCTTTCCGACTGTAAGGTGCAAGCTCAGTATCATTATGGCATGAGCATTTGTTAGTGACTTGGATAGTGCGTGGATATTAGTCGTCTATAAATGTATCAACCTGATAAGTTAAACATGTGATTTACTTTGAGAAAGAGATTGCATCATTATGTTGGTGCTTTCACAGTCGACATACCCATCAAGTCTTCTTTTCAGGAAAGTCTATGTAACCCATTACTGGGTTTATAGTTTACCCTGGAGGAACTACTCATAACCACCCTTGTCTTCAATCATTTTACGTAAGCACAACAATACAAAGAGAGCCGAGAGATTATTTTTGACATGATATAAACATAGAGACAAAATGAAAGTAATATTTCAATCAGAAAAATATCACAAACCAACATCAACAAAACAAATTAATATAAACATTACTCTTAAGATGTACATATACTTACACAACTTTAAATAACTTTCTAATGAAGCAGCATGATGATAGGTTACCTCAATATATTGACTCGAGAAGAAGAAAAATAAAAGAAGCGTAATTGTTGTTAGTACCGATTTTATTTTAGGCCCAATATAATTTGGGCTTTTTATGTTACGTATAAGTAAAATTTAAGTTTTGAATGAAAAAGTGGGTAACGCATGCGTGAACGAAATAAACGTCTAGTCAAAATGCGTCGTTGGTGACATATTCAATCCACAACTGTTGTAGTTGGGAACATGTGACGTAACAGGTTCCTTCCTCCCAATTTCCCAATCTAATAATTGTTTTACATATATTCTAGTTACTGTATTATTCTGTGGGATCCTTAATTTTATTATTTGCTTCACCAAACCGTCTTAATCCCACGAAAGTTACATTTTAATCAAGAAAAAAACACATGAAAATCCTTTTTCACCTTATAAATTATGTCATTATATAAAAAGCCTAGTAATCAATTCCTTATTTCTAAGGAAAATTTGTAGATAATTCAATTTAAGAAAGGGTTTATCGTGAAAGATAATTTTAGCATGATTGGTTAACTTATAAATGTGGCTTAAAATAAGGTTAGATTATTTTTATATATACATCTGTCATCGCAAAAAGAGGGAAAACAAAAAATAAGAAAATTGTGGCTGGACGACTCAGCAATTCGTCGTCTTCTTTCCATATATCTTGTTTATTATTTCATAACTAATCCACTTCGATTCTGCTTTTTATATAAAGTTGAGGTTTTTGAGCTATTTTTTCTCCTAAAGGATTCCGAAAAAAGCTTAGACCTTTTTGATCTGATACGTATCTATAAATCTGGAAAGGAGCTGAGAGTTTCAAGGGGTTTTAATTTCGCTGAGAAAACGTTTAATTATCTTTGTCGAGATGGATTGTGGTATGGAGAATTGTAATGGTGGGATCTCAAACGGTGACGTTTTGGGTAAGCATGAGAAGCTCATTATCGATACAGACCCAGGAATTGGTGAGCTTCTTCTTCCCCTGTTTTGATTACGTCTTTTAGTAAATGGATCTTCAGGCAGAGTAGGATTTAACCTCAGAAAGCTTCCAACTTTGTTTAATTTGAATAGAAATATTTAGATGGTTATCTCTTGAATCTGTTTTTGTGTGCTCATTTACTTGTAAAGTTCAATGCTTTGCTTAATAGAAAGATTCAGGGGAAATTGTTCTTTTTTGTGTGTTGACTTTTTTCCAAATGACTGTTCAATAGGATCAGTTCTAACATTAGTGTATGATTAGATGATAGCATGGCGATATTGATGGCGTTTCAAACACCGGAGCTGGAGATATTAGGATTAACTACTGTGTTTGGTAATGTTTCTACACAAGATGCTACTCGCAACGCTTTACTCTTGGTATGTACAGTACAATGCATCAGTTTACTCTGTCACTACAACTTTTGGAATGCGTCTGTGATCTCTTTCTCTTTGTTCATTTTGCAAAAGAATAGTGTGAGATTGCTGGCTTCCCTGATGTTCCCGTTGCAGAAGGAAGTTCCGAACCTTTAAAGGTACCATCTTTCTCTCCTCTCATAAGGATTGAAACTTTAGTTTATGCCATGAAGATTTTTCAGATCTTTGCTATGAGACAAAAAGCCAAACCGTTGTGACTTTAGCTTGAATTCTGGCTTTGGTGTGTTGATTCAGGGTGGAATTCCGCGTGTTGCTGATTTTGTGCATGGTAAAAACGGACTAGGAGATGTCTCTCTTCCTCCTCCGAGTAGAAAGAAATCTGAGAAAAGTGCAGCTGAGTTTCTAGATGAGAAGGTCGAAGAATATCCGGGTGAAGTCACCATTCTCGCCCTCGGACCTCTAACCAACCTGGCATTAGTAAGAATCATGAATCCCCTCCTTTAATCTTCTTAAAATCCGATTTGTGTACTGACGATGACCGGGTTTTTTCGTTATAGGCCATCAAACGCGATAGTTCATTTGCGAGCAAGGTGAAGAAAATTGTTATTCTTGGTGGAGCTTTCTTTTCTTTGGGAAATGTCAATCCTGCAGCTGAGGCTAATGTAACCCCTCCTTGTAACCTCATCTTAATCTTCTGTTAATGAAAAAGGAAATGCTGGTTTCATTTTGTTGGTCTCTGTTCTATATGCAGATATATGGTGACCCGGAAGCAGCTGATGTTGTTTTCACATCTGGAGCGGATATCACTGTTGTCGGTATAAACATCACAACCCAACTTAAACTATCAGGTGAAGAAGCTTCTCCCCTCATCTCCTTTAGCATTCTGGATATCACAATATAGCCTGCTAAAAGAATGTGTCTGTTTTTGATCTATTTCAGATGATGACCTCTTGGAGCTTGGTAACTGCAAGGGGAAACACTCTAAATTGATAAGCGATATGTGCAAATTTTATAGAGATTGGCACGTCAAATCTGATGGTGTTTACGGTAAGCAAGAATCTGTGATCAATCAAACATGCTTAGAAATTGCAGTTTTGATTCTCAAGAGTTTGTTGTTACTGGTTTCAGGAGTGTACCTCCATGACCCAGTCAGCTTTGTGGCTGTAGTACGGCCTGATTTATTCACATATAAGAAAGGCGTTGTTCGGGTGGAGACTCAAGGGATATGTGTTGGCCACACGCTCATGGATCAAGGCCTCAAGAGGTTTATAACTTGTTTTTCACCAAAAAATAACACTCTTTGAATCTTTAGACCTTTCACTAAGTAATGGTTTGGTTCGGATTGTAGATGGAACGGAAGCAATCCGTGGGTGGGATATTCACCGATATCAGTTGCTTGGACGGTTGACGTAGAAGGAGTTTTGGAATATGTCAAAGCAAAGCTGATGAAGCCATAAAAGATGAGTTTCAGAGCACGTTAGAGTGTGAATATTCATTTAAAATGGCATCATCACATTCATCTCTTCTGGTTCTAACCGGAATCTTATATTCATCTCTGTATTTGATCTGTATAAATGCTATATTCGATTAAAAGAAAAGACTAATGAATGAAAACTATCTTCGTTTTCTCTTATCGATCTTTGTTTCTTTCCTTTAGTCTCTGTTCATGCTGCCACTAGTATATGTCAAGATTAAAGTTCAAATTTTTCTTAGAAAATTATGATGAGAAAAAGGATAGAGTGGGGAACATGGGGAAGAGGGTAGACTAAGGAGGAGAGGATTAAATGAAGATGGTTTATAACACAAGTTGGGCTCTCACTATGCATAATTGTATCTACAGTGAATAATGGTGGATGATGTTGATCATCATCATCATGATGAAGTCGGGGACTAGTACTCATGAGTACTTCTTCTACCTCTTTTTATTTTAACCTTTTATTAATGTTGAATTATTTATTACATCCAAACTATATGCAGTAAATGTGTATGCATGATCCATCAAGGGAGCATACTTTGTCTAGCCAATTTTTGTACTTTTTAAGTTTGGAAATGTAATTCATTGAGGGGAAAAAACCTCTATATAATACAACATCTTCATCTCTAAAACTAGTTCGTTGGCATGTTAACAGTAAACATTGCAATTGGATTTTATCACTGGTGTACTATTAAATGTCCAATTAAATAATTGTGTTGTTGTTGGCTTTTTACTCAATAACTTCTCCTTTTTCTTTGTCGTCCATGACTCAATAACTTCCTTAAATCATGAGGTCAGATTTTTTCTTTTTCTCTTTTACCCCTTTTCACTAATTTTCAGTAAATTAAATGGTATTTAAGATACTCTGAAAAAGTTAAATAAATTGGATAATTGCACTAGTTAGAAAAAGGAAAAAAAGAGAAAGAGAATAAAGAGCTTTGTATAATTAGAGAGGTTTGGTCATCATTGGATGCTACAGAAGAAGGTGTTTATTATGAGACTGGCAGCTACTCCTACTTCTAATTCGTGATTACCTAAGACCCATTTTGTCTCCCTTCTCTTAGCTTTTCATTTATTATTACTCAAGTACTACACGATATTTTGAATTTCTCAATTCAAGTTAGTTAATCAGATCATCATGTAACAAATTCTTACAAAAGTTTACCTAGAGCCAAATGATATGAGGTTAAAGGTTCTATTCACTTCAAAACAGAAGGTTGCAAAGTTCTCAGTTTTAAAGTCTCTAGAAAACTTTATATTAGATGGATGAAATGTGATCCTCATGGAGGATGTTTACAAGGAATTTTGGTACATGAATACATGATAATGATTAGTAAATGAAACATCACTTGGATTTCTAGTTTTTGCTAAACAATCCGCTGCTTTGTTGCCCGTTCTCGGAATCCATTGGACCTTCATGCTTGTATATCTCTGTTGCCATGCATACTCTTATTTCCTGAATCAAATTACTATGGTAAACACGTTTAGTTATAAATTTATTTATTTTTCATTTCTTAAAGATAAATATTATGAAGTTAGTTTATAAGAAACTCTTACAAAGTCAGATGCACATTGGTGATAAGAATTTGTTAAATCGATCTTTCTTATATTCTTGCATTCATTACCTACTAGTTTCCAAACTTGAGTATATTTCATGCAATTTTATTACATCACGCAAAATATTGAACACCATGATCTTCACTTTAACGAGTGAAAAAAAAAAATCTACTTTAACGGTGTGACCACACTCTCGCATGGATTTAACTCTAACATCCCTTGTATGACATTGACCGTCTCCTTCCATCGAACTTGAACCACACTTTTCTCGGCACCTTTCCAGATTCGTGTGGTGGGTTCCGTTTTTGTTAAAGGTTTGTTTATTCAACTACTCTAAAACTTTGGTCATGTACGTTTATAACTGCGTTTTTGCATTTTCTCTCGGTATATATAATCATTTCTAAGTAATCCACTCTTGATAAAACTAGTAATTACAGATTAAACACGTAAGCTTTCAGGAAAATCTTCCAAAAATTCAGGTTCATTCCGGTGAAAAATCATTGTTCATACATTTTGAGTTTGTTATGACGTTCACTACAAAAGAATATTCATTGTAGGACAAATCCATGAAAGATTATGAATTTATGAATCCACATAATATGGAAATAAAGATGGATTTGTTACACCTAATGGTTTATACATATATATTAATATAAAGTAGCGCATGTGCATAAAGATACAATTTTGCACGATAGTGTAACACCCAGAGAGCAAAGTTAACACGATGCTTCCTCTTTATTTCTTTCTTTAACTCATTTTATATAACTTTTTCTACCTTTTCTGAAATTAAATATAACTAACAAAAAATTGTGTAGACAAAACAAAACAAAGTGGAACCCCAAAATGCAGGGCGAAAGCGCAAAGCGCTTGAATAAAAAAATCTGAAGCATAAATAACAAAAAAAATTGATAACTAAAGTATAATTTTGAAATCTTATTTGGTTGAGATTTGTTTAAGAAAACTAAGCCATTGTCCCGAATTTAGGTTTTATTTGAGGGTAATAATTTATGCCTTCGCAAATGTTAGTCTTGATATCGGAACTATATACCAAAAGAAATATATTGTACCATGCAGAATTATATATTAAAATTTTGCATGGCAAGTTCCACAAGGCCATGCAAAAACATGACATGATTTGTTTAACCTAAGTGGGAGTTGCTATGTTTACAACTTACAAGGACTACAAATTCCTGAAACAATTTCTTATATATATAAAAATATCAAATTAAATTGAATCAACAGAAAATGTATATATCACAAATTAAATTTTTAAACAAATTTTTTAAGCATCACATATAAAACTATAGAAAGTGTATAGATGGATTCTCATCATTAATTTGTATTTATATTTTCATATGTGTGGTATGTCTCACCTGCAAAAAGAGCCCGCTATCTCTAAATTAATATACTTCAGACCTATGTATATCATTAGTGCTCCACCCCCACAAAATCTTTATTAAATAATCGTTGTATGTTTTTAAAAATTAGAAGATGTTATGATAATGTTTCCATGCAATGCAAATGGACGCACTTTAGCTTATGGAGACCCAAAACATAAAAAGAAATAAAGTTCTAAAGGGACGAAATGATGACAAATTACAATGATTAAAAGTTGGAAACAGTTTCATACTCACACGATCTAACATACTATAGACCATACACTTTGATGTCCTACACATACAACAAATAAATGTAGCATAAATATTTCATTTATATATGTAATACTTATTTATACCACTATTAATCAAAACTATAGTGATTGTTGAACCCGTTTTTATTTTTATTTCGATAAAACATCAATACCAACCTTTTTTTTATGTCACATAACAATCATCCGACCAAACTGTTAAGGTGACTTGTAAAAGAGAAAGGAAATAGAGCAACCAGTTTAAAAGACAAAAGATAGTTTTAAGGCTAATCATAGTTGTTCACAACCGGAAAAAATTGAAAGATAAAAAACAAATGAAGAGAACCAAACCATTTTGGGGCAAAGAAGTCATTTCAAATTCCCCTAACAATAAGATAGATGACTCACACAAACACCTCCCTACATATTAATTATCATTGCCTTTGATGTAAGCAAGTAGTGCAACCACTATTTATTTTTGCTTCCATTTATTTATTTATTTATAGTTCCATTTCAAGACAAACATCATAATTATGAGTTCGAACTTATGTTTTGAATTTTAAAGTCATTGAATGTTTAGCACAAAAGGCAAAAGAGGAAAATAACACAATCACCGTTCACAAAACATGCATTAATACGATATATCCCGTGAATAAAATAATAAACGCCAAAAAAACCTCACAAGATTTGGTAAAGAAAAAGTAATTATAACGTGAAAGTGCAATAATTTGTATTATTATGCAACCAAACAAGGTCCACGAGGGATGATATATGGTTAATGAAACTAAGTTATATGATGAAAATTGACGAAAGTGCCCATAAAATAAAAACAATCCACCTTGTAAACTATGATGTTTCACGCTGTGGCACACTCATAACCCATGGAGAGTTATAAAAAAATTTCCTTATAGTTTTTTTTGGGGTCCCAAAACTTTCCTCTTCATAATTTCTCTCTTTAATTTTCTTTTTAATTATTTCGATCTTTATCTAAATAAGGGATGATGAAAGGAAAAGAAATAAAGGGTCATGAAGAGAATCGGACACGAACACCTTCTAAAATGTGTTATTATTATGGCTTATGATGAGTATTGTTGACTAAACCAATATTGACCAAACCGGGAAATGAAAGGAGTAAAAGAGAGCAATGAAAATGGTCCAAATAGAAAACTTGAAATTGAATAATGAATCATGATGGTTCGAACCAATCCCCAACCATCATTGCGAATCTTTGGGGGACGACGGCCTATTACCCTCCCCTTCATCATCATCATCATTTTCACTCAATAACTCGTTTCACCTTCTTCTTTAGTTACTTTTTTACCCTTCCCTCACTACAAAATTACCCCTCCCTAAATAAGTACTAATCCAAGCCGGTCTACGTATTAAATTTTGGATGTAGTGTTAGCTAGGGAGAACCGTATTTTACAAACATTATGACTTTTATTTCCGTGAAATGTCGTCTTAATTACTTAGTGTTGTTTTTTTTTCCAACAAAAAATGCATTTTCGGATTTAAAATTCAGTCAGTAATACAATGAAGACACTAATATATTCACATAAATATTAGACCATACATAAATTTGGAGTTGTAAGATTTGGCTCTAGTTGTTCGAAATAGTGTGAATAACATCTATAAACTTGTTGGTCTCATATCAAAACGATAACGTGAATAGATCATTTGGCGGGTCGGGAATGAACGGCTAATATATCATACCAAACCAAAATGTGAAGAGACCTTTAAAATACAAAAAAAATATCTCTTCAGAGAAATTTCGAAAGAGAAGAAATTTTCCCTCTAATTTTCTTCTTTTATCTTTCCTCTCTTCTTTAGATCATCATTCACATGACGCAACACAAATCTTTTTTTTTCTTTCCCTCACAAATCATTATAATTATTAAAAAAAAACAAAAGAAATAAAAGAAAATATTGAGCTGCGAAATCGGCCGCCATCTAAGCATAACACAACACAAAGCATGATTGTTGTGTCAGGAGAGAGAAGCATGTCCCCTTCAAACACTCTCTCTCTAGCTTTTGGAGTTCTATATAAGAGACACTATCTTCATTTTGTTCTCTTTGTCCCTCTACCTTCCTTACATATAACAATCTCTCTTCATTACAACATAAGCTACTTCATTTCGATTCTAACAAGTTTCTTCTTCCCAAAAGGTAACCCTCTCTCTTCTTATGTCTCTCCTCACGTACAAGCAACGTGAATATCATTTACCATAACAACCCAACTATTTTCTTCTTCTTTATAATCAAACTTTAAATTGTTGGAAAAACTTAAAGCTTTATCCTTTTCTTTCAGCCAAAGGCAACCGAATAAACTCTATTTGTTTTTCTTTTTTCATCTACATTTTTTTTTCTGTTTCAAAAACTCTCTTTTTATTTTACGATAAAGATCCTTTGCTCGTACCGGCTCTGTTTTGGTGTTTTGTATTTTGTATTTTTCGTTTTGAAATTCCATCATTATACTTACTCCATCATCATTACTTTATTTTTGTTTTCATTGTTGTGGTGTGGTGGCTTTATCTTTCTTTCTTTTTTATCCTCGCAACCAAAAAGAGCATGATTGTTCCTCCGTTTGATCATTGATTTTTTCTTTAAAGAAAAAATTGACATTTTTGGTAGAAAACGAAATAAATGCAGTCATGATTTTTGCTTAATGTAATTCCTCATTAAACGTGTGAAGCTGCACAACCCATGTGGTGTTGCAATGATTTAACCGCAACTATAATCATAACTTAGAGAGCTTTAATAATCTCCCTTCTTCTACTTCTTCTTCTTTTTTCTTTGTCATCTACCATAATTTAACTCTCTTTTTTTGATTAAACAGAACCAAGTTTTGTCGAGATGGAGAGGCTAAACTCGAAGCTGTACTTGCAAAACTGTTATATAATAAAGGAGAACGAGAGGTTGAGGAAGAAAGCTCAGATTCTGAACCAAGAGAATCAACAACTTCTCTTCGAACTCAAACAAAAGCTCTCGAAAACCAAGAACTCTAGTGGATCAAATCAAGGAAACAACAACAACAACAACAACCTCTCTTCATCAAGCTCTGCTTCTGGATAATCCTGATGCAACAAAACTCTTTAGGACAAGACTTGGATTCGGATAATTAGGAGAACCCATCATTTTTATTTTTTATTTTATTGGTGTAATGTAAGAAAAATTAGCTAAGTAATAGTGGTTAGTGGTAGTATTATTAATTATGGAGTAGTTTTTATATTTTTGTTGGGTTCTTCTAATTAAATTACTACAAAAAGGACAGAGTGTTGTATGCTCTCTGGCCTATCTTCTGAGGGATATTTTACTTTTGTTTCCATTTATATGTTAATTAGATTTTCTATTTTGCCTTTTCATGTGGGGTTTGGTTGTTTAGGACATGGTGGATTCTGGGACTACATTGTACCTTCTGCTCTTCTCTTAAACAACCAGTATCTTTAAATTATTTATTTATCTCTTTTATTATTGGGTTCTACATTTTCCTTTATCTTTTATAAATTTCATGGTCTTGAAATAACAAATTGTGAACAATAAGATTGGAAAATGTGACTTTTATTATTCAGTTATGTTAGTTAAGAGTTTTCTAATCTCGACCAGATTTATTTTCAAGGTACCATGTAATTGATATTAACAAATTTGTAAAGTGGTTGTTTTCTTTTAATTATTGAAATTTATATATGGATAAAGTAGTGATAAGGTCCATAAGGATATCAGAAGATACGAAAAAGTGTTTAGGAGAACATAGGTTTACCACCAATTTTAAATCACGTGATCAAAGTTGTATCCTATTGACTGTATCATATTAAAACGTCATTTATTACCTCCTTTACAAAAAAACAAATATTTCTTAATGAAATTTTGTGGTGTATTTTGCGATGATAAATTTAAAATGTAAGGTAAATAAATATTTTGAATTTTACTCACTTATTTATAATATAAATAAATAAACGTAAATTAACATAATTTTGCAAATTTTTAGTATTAGTGAAAATTTAGTTGATTTTTCTTTTTGTATTAGTTCCCTTTTTTTAACGGTTTGTATTAGTTCAAATACCAGCAATATTTATGCTCTCTATTATAAAAGCTCAACTTACAACTATAAAATAAGAATAGGATTTATGAATAGATCATAATAGTATTGGTCTTCATCTTTTTAAAACTATCCACATAAACAATAGTAATGAATCTCACTAGATAGTAGTAGTGTATAGTTTGGGTAAAATACATTTTAGAGTAGATTACTGCATATTGGTTTTGTCGAGGATGATTTTCCGGTTCAACAAATTCTGTTATATGCAAGCATAATCAACCACATCTTCTTTATGAAGAGATCCTCTCCCGTTAAATCACCGTTTACTTCACACAAACACAATATATGTGTAGTGTACAGATAATTTATTGACCATAAATTCAACTATCCAAGCTTCAAATTTCGTAGGAATATGACATAGTAATCAAGTGGTGGTGAGAAAATTACTGAGAGACCTACGAATCCTAGAAACATAATTTTCGTAACTCCTAAGTGAAAATCATCATCATAAACTCAGACTTTGAAAGTCAACTTTGAAATATAATTTTCAGAAAATTATATCCGTTTGATGATTACCCCCAAAATCTCTTTGGATGATCATCAAGCAAGACATCATCTTCTGAATCTCTGATGTAAGATTATGGACCTATGTTCAATTTCTAATCATTGTTTCTCTATTTTTATATATAAATCAAATGAATTTTGGCGTGTTGACATTGGACAATATAGTTTAGGTTAGACTTGGGGATGTAGATCATCCTTCTTCCTGTCCCTCCTAGGATAGCAAGAGAATCATTAGGGATAATACCGGAAAAAAATGGACAATTAGCCAACACTAATTTTGGAGACTTGAACCAATTATTATTATTATTATATATTTACAAGGAAAAAACTACATAAACTATCAAGAAACATTAGCTTGCAGTAAAAGACCATAATTCCAATATTGTGTCAAAAAATAGATTCTAAGACATGATGATATATAAAAAAAAACTTGGAGAAGTGTCAATTCCACAAACAATAGCCAAGCCAACACGGACAATCGTTGGTACTATCGTTGTACATGAGAGGCTTTGTTAAAGGAAAGAGAAGTAAGACGAACCCAACCACACCGCCTAAGAACGCTGCACTCACCAAACCTGAGAGAAGAACCATAACCATGTTTAGCTTATTCTTTTGCATTTGCATTTGTTAACAACCTTGAACTTTATGTCTTACCTTTTCCATTTGCGTATAGCACAGGCAATCCCATGTAGTTGCAAAATATATGAGCAAACAAAGGAGCAGCAAGATGTCCTGTAAAATTTACACAATGCAGGAGACAATCATCCATTAGAAAGGCTTTTACATGTATAAGATATATAAATGCCTGGAATGTTACCGGTTCTGATGAAGAGAAACGATGCATATGCACCAAAAATGACTGTGTAGCCAAGCTGAAGACCTGATCAACGGACAAGTGAAGCTCAGGACTGATCAACAAACAATATTATTATGATTATGGATGGCAAAGACATACCAACAATAAGTGAAGCCCGGAGATAGCTGCGGTTATGCCTGATGTACATCTCTCTAAAATGGTTTAAGTGAGCTACACAAAACATATAAAAGTCAGACAAATCCAGTAATTTTCTTTTCACTCGAGTTGTAAACTGTTATTCACAGAGAGAGAGAGAGAGAGAAAGAAACAAACCCAAGCTAAAGAGAACTGGGCACAGAAAGATGGCAGTGTTAATCCTAAACCCAGCACACAGAAGCAAAGGTATCATACATGATCGGAAAACCAGCTCCTCAGTTACTGGTGCCTGCAAATCATAAGAAACGCCAGCTCTAACAGATTATAACTTGTTCGATTTAGAACTTACTTATACACCAAACTGATGCATATAGTCCTCAGACAATTAGCAAGCAATGCCTTATGCAATTTCAATAAAGAATTGACAAGATAAGCACACAGAGATGGCAAACATATGATTACCACGATAAAATTGCGCCAAACGGAAACATTAGAAGCACTTGTCAATACCGAAGCAGGGATTGTTTGGAAAAAGCTTCTGATGTAATTAAAGGAACTACATCCTCCGCCATTTTCCTTCCATGATTCCAGGAGAGTAAACAACTTCAACACCAAAGACCCAGCATAAACGAGCGAGGTCAATAGAAGAGGATACACCACTCCTTGCCACTGTTCCATATCACAAAACATAACCATTTTAATATGAATAGTGTACAATAAGCTACGAGTAAACAAATTGAGACAAAGAACTTACCAGATGATCTTTCCTTATGCCATAAACTCCAAGTATATAAGAGGCCTCCCAGCTTTTTATCTAACATTACTCAAGCAAAAAAGGAAGACAAGTTTCAGAGATTCCTGTAACTAGCGTTGAATTGTACCAAACACAACATAGTCACCAATATTTGAGTGTTACATTCTTAGAGACAAATTGTGTGAACCTACAACAACTAGTAAAAGCTAATTCAACTCTCAACAAAGTTACAAATACATCAAATTTCTTTACTTTTAGTTTAACTTTCATCAAAACACCAAATGCATCTAGATTTGGACCTAATTTGGTTACAGATCAACGGAGAATGAACTTCAAATCGAGAAATGGCGGTACTCAAAGAAGCTTACCGGAAGTATAAAAGCTGTGAAGACGAGAGATGCTACAGTACAAATGGCCGCGCAGATGAATCGCCGAATCATGAATTCGGTGTAAGAAGAAGCCGACGGGAGACGGAGTATCACGGTGGGAACGTAAAGGATCAAAACGTAGAATAGTGCCATCGCGACGCAGGTAGCCACCGCCAACGACATCGAGATACTCTCGCCATCGGTGGCCATAATCGTTGAGGAAGCTCCGGCGAAGAAATATACCGGCTAATAAGTGTCGAAGTCACCGCTGGTTAAATCTTAGTCCGGCGGTCTTCTAATCTTTAACCAATTACATCGTGCCACGTTATAGACTAAAACGGATGACTACTGGGCCGAACAGACCCATTGGGCCAATTTCGTTTATAAAAGAGGGTATAACGGTAATATCATCAGAAGATATACGTCACCATGCCAGTTTCGAAGAAGCCTATTGGTTATATTTCGTCATTAACTAGACGGAATGACGAAACTACCCTCAGATGCCTTCTTCTAAAGTTGTCTCTTCACTGTCAAGAAGAAGAAGAGAACAAAAAAAAGAAAGGAATTTTCTCTGAAACGTCACGAACGTGTGAATTGGGTTAAAAAATTCATCTCATTGATCCAAACTTGAAACCCTAATTTCGAATCTCTTTGCTGATTTGGTGAGATCTCAATTTCGGAAAGAAGATGACGAAGGATTTCGCAGTTCCACCTGTAGTTTTCCCCTCCGGTGGATCTTCAGGCGGTGCTAATGTCCAGCAACGAAGATTCCCAGCGACACCGTTTCAACCGCCGCGTCCCTCTTCTTCCGCAATCCCTTTCATGTCATTCGACATTGGATCCGCAGCCGCGTCTTCCGCTACACCTGCCGGACCATTCGGCGGGACAATCGCTTCCTCTTCTTCTTTTGGTGGAGGTTCAGCTTCGTTTGAAGATGAGGAGCCATTACTCGACGAGCTCGGTATCCATCCAGATCAAATCTGGAAGAAGACTAGATCGATTCTCAATCCTTTTCGGATTAACCAAGCTGTTCACAAAGATTCAGATCTATCTGGTCCGATCTTTCTGTACCTTGCGCTTTGCTTATTTCAGTTGTTAGCTGGTAAGATCCAGTTCGGTGTCATACTTGGATGGATCGTCGTCTCCTCTATCTTTCTATACGTCGTCTTTAACATGCTTGCTGGTAGAAATGGGAACCTTAATCTCCATACGTGTACGAGCTTGGTCGGATACTGTTTGCTTCCGGTGGTGGTTTTATCGGCGGTGTCATTGTTCGTTCCCCAGGGAGCAGGGCCGGTTCGGTTTGTGCTTGCGGCTTTGTTTGTGTTGTGGTCCACTAGAGCCTGCTCTACATTGGTGGTATCTCTTGCTGATGGTGGAGAAGAGCACCGTGGCTTGATCGCGTACGCTTGTTTCTTGATCTATACTCTCTTCTCTCTTCTTGTTATATTTTGATTCCATATTGATAGATCGTGAATCACTTCCGATGCTGTGTTAGCAAGTAGCAAAAAAAGGCTGCAATATAAGTTCTTTGATGTGAGGTTGAATTGGGTGGGAATAGCACGGTGTGTAAAGGCTTTTTTGGATAAATTTAGAAAGGTGTTTAAGAAATTTGATTCAATGTTTGTATCTGTCACTTGATCTTTAAGGTTCTTACTTAAGAATTATTTATACAATTTGGTCGATATGTCTTTTGACATAGTTTGTTCCTGGACATTAGATTTGTGAGAGTATTGGAATTGATGTTGCGGATGATATGCTTCTGTACTAATGCAGAAGAGGTTTATATGCTTCCTATTTCATGTTTATTTTGCTATTTACTTTCCCGGTGTGAGGCTATGAAGATGTGCTGACTTCTTGCTTGGATTATACTTAAAGGTCCCAAGTTTTAGGAATGATTGGCATTAGATTTGCTTAAAGTATGGCTCCATGTAGGTAGAGTAGAATTTTGAGTTGGTTTTAGAGCTGTTGGAAACTTAGGCATAGTCTAATGAAAGAGTGATTAGTATTTAGTGGTTTGCTCGGTGTTGGTATGTTCCCTGATTAGGTGGCATAGATAAGTAGGGACATGGGATCTTGGCTTCAGGTTCGTCTTCTACTGTCAATCCCAGAACTGCACTTACTTTTCCTGATAGTATTTGCTGTGTCACGGAAATTAGAGAGAGATTTATCCGCAATTCATACTCTCTTAGATGGAATTTGTTTTAATGTGTCGAGAAGAATCAGCTATGTCCAATTGAGTGAGCATAGTATTTGTCAGCTTTACCTTCTCCTAAAACATTCAGTAGAACTGGTGTTAGAAATGATCTCTATATTTTCGTGTTGCAACACTCGTTCCGAGGGAACCATTTTTGTGTTCCACCTTTTCTTTAGAATCCAAATTGACTCAAAGGGGAGTAGGCAATTGTTTTAAACATACAATGTAAAGATGTAAAATTTCTGATATATCTGGTGGATGTACTTAAGACATACCCTACAATTTCGATCCTTGGACTCAATTGAAACCAAACTTTTAGGCGGCTTGGTCTCTCCCTTACCAGGATCTTGTCAAAGGAAACCATATATACTCATACTCACCTAGTTCTTCCATGATATCCAGATAGTGATAAACCATCTGATTAAACACTCGTAACACTTGCATATATTGACAAGATTATCTCTCAAGTGTCTATAAGATACGTATTTGTGTTTCAAGGTAAAATTGTAAGATATACATCTGATTAAGTATTCTTACTCTCAATTCTTTGATTATCAACATAGAGAACCCCTCTAGACCAAACCAAATCACTCCAACCTCTTGATGTTGCCGGTACGGCATTAGAGATTTCGGCAGCTGGTAATAGACAGTTGGCCAGTAAAACGCTACCTGTTCTCGCCGGTAATCTCTGGCAATCATACGGTGGAGATGTGGCCGTATCACTGACGGCCTCCAGGTTTATCTCGAACAGATCATCTTCGCCGTCTTCTTCACTACTTCCCTCGCCATCGTGTTCAGGTTCGTTTGCTTCTTGTTTCTCCTCTTCTTCTGTTCCACGGTTAACCAAACCAACACAACGTGTCATTGTTGATTTTGAAATAATTTCCGGTTTAAGAGTCCTTGTGGTTTTAAACTTGATTATGTGGTTAATACGTATATATAAAGGTGATTAAAGTAGAAGGTGGGTTAGTAGAACGGTCCTCAACGAATATACAACTATCTTTGTTGGGAATTTTTGGGTCTTCCAAAAGATTTTTTTTATACAAAGAAGAAAGTAAATTCCAAAAGAAATTTGTTATAGACTCGTGACTTGAGATCGAGAATAATAATAACTTGAGTACATTAAATGTGTACGGTGCAACAGTCACTGTTTAGATCTAACTATATTAATAGCTACTTCCGAATAATATATGTTTAGGACTTAGGAGCAAATGATAACTTCTCTTATTGTTTCTCAGTTCGTTGCCACAAACATGTAGTCACCAAAACGAGTCTATTTTTACTTGTGACTATAGCACAACATCCAATCGAATTACACGAACCGGTTCAAGATATTGAATCCTAAGCTTTTCTCAAAAGTCGATTCCAATTCCGAATGTAATTGTAGAGTGCATCAACGACATCATTGTCAAAAATAAATGATAATAATTATATAATGGTATTATACTATAAAAGGTTTTATGGAGGAGAAGGTACACCTAACACGAATCAAATATATACCTACCAACATATAAACACACACTCTTTTGTTTAATAAACTTTGCACAATTTTTATTTTCACTTTTTCCGTTTTTTCGGGTCTAATTTTCTATTTCGGTTGTAAAGATAATAACTTTTTTTCTATTATAATAATTTACTCGTAAATTAATCAACGAATTACGTGGCTTAAGGATATTCACATCTCAATCCTATTACGTTGGGTTAATTCACAAACAAACAAAACAAGACACGACCAAAGTTACAAGTAAACCAAACAAAATCTAACCTGTGCGTGTTAATTAGACCAAACCTCTCTCTTCTCTCACTTCCCAGCTACTTCTCTCTCTCGCGCTCTCTCTTTCTTTTTTGGCAATGGCTACTGGATCAACAACCGATTCCGCCAGGTCTCCTTCCTCAGGTTTGATCTTTTGTCTCTTCCATTATAATTACGCCCATTAGATTCTGATATTTCTTTTTTTTTGTCACTTACAAAGAAAAAATACCATATATGTGGAAAATTTTCTCAAAAATCGCAGACGAAGATTCCAGTTTTGTACTTCTTGAATTTCGTTCAAAATAGTAATCCTAGCTTTAAACACATACAAAAAAAGTTCCAGAATTGGGTCAGCTGATGTGAAATGAAATGATTACTGTTGTTGAACTTTAGACAATGCATTAAATGATGGCTTTCAATCACATAATCCTAGCTTTAAATTTCGTTTTATTAGTAAAGAAAACCAAATCAATCCTTGCCCATTTTGGTGGAATTTGATTGTTTTTTTTTTTAAGTTAGATAGTAAGTATAAACATGTTACAGGTTCATGATTTGCTTATGTTCGGTTTTATGTTGCAAGAATATTTGTTTGAGGAATCTTAATAAGTGCCCATGAGTGAGACTTCACAGCTTGTTTCTTGCCCTTGAAGATTTCCTTTAAGAGACAGGACAATAATCTCTGTTTGTCTCTAAATCTGATTACAGGTGTTCTCCAAAAGCTGTTATTACTATTCTCTGTCTGTATAGCTACTTCAACTTATAAAGCAATCCAGCCTCCTCCATCAAAGCTATGTGGCTCTCCTGATGGTCCATCCATCACAGGACCAAGGATTAAGCTAAGAGACGGAAGGCAGTTAGCTTACAAAGAGCATGGAGTTCCTAGAGATGAAGCTACTCATAAAATCATCGTTGTCCATGGATCTGATAGTTGCAGACATGATAATGCTTTCGCAGCTCTACTATCACCGGTACTTTAAAAAACCCTCTTGTGATGAAAGCTTCACTAATTGCTTACAGTTTTAAAGATGTAAAAACTTTTGATATCAATGTTTGTAGGATATTAAGGAAGGACTAGGTGTGTATATGGTTTCATTTGATAGACCTGGTTATGCAGAGAGTGATCCTGACCCAAACCGTACTCCTAAAAGCTTGGCTTTGGACATTGAAGAGCTTGCTGATCAGTTGAGTCTAGGATCGAAGTTCTATGTCATCGGTTACTCGATGGGAGGACAAGCTACTTGGGCATGCCTTAAATACATTCCTCACAGGTATTACTTTTAGAACTAACATATTTCTTGAAGGGATGATTTTGATGATATGTGTGAATGTCTCTGTTTGATTCTTCTTAAGGTTGGCTGGAGTAACGCTTGTTGCTCCAGTGGTGAACTATTGGTGGAAGAACTTTCCATCAGAGATCTCAACCGAAGCTTTTAACCAACAAGGGAGAAATGACCAATGGGCGGTTCGTGTTGCACACTATGCTCCTTGGCTTACTCATTGGTGGAACTCCCAGAGCTGGTTCCCTGGATCAAGTGTTGTGGCTCGCAATCTCGGTATGTTGTCCAAAGCAGACAAAGAGATCATGTTTAAGCTCGGTGCTGCAAGGAGCCAACATGAGGTATATACAACATTCTTCATGACTTCTTTTTCTTCACCTACCTATTTGCATTTATCAAATCTAAGTCTCTATGAAGGCACAAATAAGGCAACAAGGAACACACGAGACATTGCACCGTGACATGATTGTTGGATTTGGAACTTGGGAGTTCGATCCAATGGAGCTCGAGAATCTGTTCCCGAACAATGAAGGATCAGTGCACTTGTGGCAGGGAGATGATGATGTGCTTGTCCCTGTGACTCTGCAACGTTACATTGCGAAGAAGCTGCCATGGATCCATTACCATGAGATTCCTGGAGCAGGGCATTTGTTCCCGTTTGCTCCAGGTATGGTTAATAACATTGTTAAAACGCTCTTAACCAATGATGGAGTGAAGAAGTAAACGATGTCTTCTCTCTCAAAAAGTTGGCTAGTTTTGGTTTTGTAACATGCATTGCTATGATATTTTGAACCGGGATCAGAGAGATTCATGAGAATCTCAAGTTTCTCTTGGTTGCTGATATATATTGTGGGTGATTAGTAAAGAGTTCTGGTACCTATGTAAAACATTCTCAGCATTCATCTCAAAAAGCTGTTTCTGTATATCACCCAATTTTAGGCTAATGTCAACTAGTTTAATATTAGGCTTAGACAGCCATTAATTGTGAGATGTGTCAGAACAAAATTAGGTGTATTAATTGAATTATGGGCCACTTGTGTTTGTGTTTGCATGGTCTAAAAACAATCAAAGGAAAAAAGTAACTAAAGAGGCCAATATGATAATTAATAGTTAAGTTTATATAAAACCGCATTAGGCTAATTAGCATCAATCCGACCTTAGCTCAGTTGGTAGAGCGGAAGACTGTAGTAGTTGCTGTAATCTTTAGGTCGCTGGTTCGATTCCGGCAGGTCGGATAATCTTTTTTATTTTTGTTTTTAGTTTTTTGGCTATTAGAAACACTTGATAAATTAAGCATTTAAAATTCGATAGTCCTTATGCAGTGAATAGTCCACGTGCACTCCCAATGGAAGTTCGGAATCATGTTTTTTTTTTTTT
>Ga0041059_1000100_pt1 | contig 48050 bp, 54 predicted proteins | sample AraColnosormetaG_FD_56232 | JGI IMG/M metagenome (GOLD analysis project Ga0041059, IMG submission 56232) | Arabidopsis roots microbial communities from North Carolina, USA - Col MF nosort | ecosystem: Host-associated > Plants > Roots > Unclassified | place: USA: North Carolina | collected...
CAAACCCATACATACTCCAAATAAAGGAACAAGTGGTCCGAGTTCCAAAACAGTTTGCAAGGAAATCCCAGAGTCTTGAGGGGTACCTATCAAATTCAAGAGAAGTGTTAAATTCTTCTCGAGCACTTCAAAAAGACACACCACATAATCAGAGGCCAAACTATTTACCAGGTCCAGGAGAAATCAACAATCCTCTTGGCTTTTTTCTGCATAATAAAGGAATCAACACCAATCGATTAGCCATATTACGTTTTACACAGAATGTATTTTCCTCTTACCTTTTCAGCTCCTCAACTGTAAGTTCATCATTGCGGTAAACTTCAAAATGGCACCCTAGCTCTCCCATATACTGTAGAAAATATATACAATTCAAAATTTTGTTTATACTGAAGCAGAAGAAACCACATCAAGAGAAATTAATAGTATGCACCTCATAGGCTTACATAGAGAACTAGAAGTAAGACATGATCAAATTGTAAATTTGGGATCTATGTGGGATATTCAGAGCAGCCAAAATTTCATGATAAAGTGATATATTTCAACTACGAATAACCAATCTAAAGTCAAACATAGCAACTCACAAAATCACCAATTCAAACTTTGAACGCGAATAAAGATTCTACTTAAAAGACCAGTCTTTAGGCAGAAAAGAAGTAATGTATTAGGTTTTGCTGGATCTAACAATTACTCGTTACAAGGGCAAACAAGCAACGAGGAGCTTTTCCAAATAAAACAAAAACACAATTCTCCAGAGAAGTAGAGTATTTCGACATAACGACTCTGATCACATTAACAAGAGAGAATCTACACTAGGTAGTCTAATATCTATTAGCATGTAGAAACTAGATTGGATTGTGAAACAATGAGATTCTAACAATCAATCACAATGCACATACCTGAATACATTTCTAATAAAAATGCAAATGCAGCTGCTTTTACACCAAAAAAGATTCAAAAACATTCACAGAGGTAGTGATGATAGGAGATTGTGTTCGAAATGAAACCTGGCAGAGATTGTAAGTGAAGCTGTCGTAATTATCAATCACGATGATAGGACCAGAGGAATTGACAACAACGGAAGATATCGAATTCGATTCCGCCATTTCAATCGAAGCTTTCGCAATAACATCTCTACGACTCTTCCACAAAACCGAAACTCCTATCACAGAGGAAACAAAAAACACAGATAAAAATCGAAACTTTTGATTCGAATAACGCTTCCAGAGAAGACTTACTTGTTGGGTTCGTAAGAGAGTTAACGAGAGACTGGTTTAGGCGGCGAGTGGTGAAGCCATACTTCGGTTGAAGAAGACAGGAATTGTACAATGTAGTAGCCGCCATTGTTTTGGCTCGAAGTTGTCGTTTGGAGAACTGAGAAACTGAAGAACTCGTAACGTTGTCGTTTTAGCATAGAAAATTCCAAAAACTTAAAAATAAATGGGCCACTCGGTTAATATTTGTTTAGACCCGTTAGTAATCGGGTTTAAATGGGTACCCGTTCAAACATTACAAATAGCCCGTTTAGACCCGTGGGCCTAAGGTCCATTTTAACAACACGACATATAACAAACAACCGACCCAAGTCAGAACTATGGGCAGCTTTATTATAAAACATGGCAGTGTGTGTGTAGAAATCAGATTCTCATGGCTTGTATGTCAAATCTCTCGTCATAGAGTCTCCAATGTCCATACCTCTCCGTCTGCGCCACATCCCCTGACCTTGGCACATACACATCTGGCTTCTTTACCTCCTTAAGCCATTTAAGCCTTGACACGTTGCTTGTAATGTCACGGCTTGACAAATGCACACACCCAAACAAGTCCAAGTACTCTAGCTTGGGACAACCCTCACATATCGAAGCAAGACCCTTGACAGATAATCTAGAGAACTGAATCTCCAAATGCTCTAGATTGATCATATGTTTCCCAATCGCGTCAGCTTCTGTGTCTCCGTCTTGAGGACAAGCGTCTAAGTATTCTGTAGGAACAGAGCCAATGTGCCGAGAAGACCAATCCATAAGATTACGTTTCAAGATCCTCAGATTAGGACAGTTTCTACCAATCATCACAAGAGTGTCGTGAGATATCTCGTGACAGTAACTGATATCAAGTTCCTTTAAACTCCTGCACCGAAACGCTATCTTCGTCATCGATGCGTCTGTCACGTTAGGACTGCTTCTAATGGCAAGAACCTGTAGATTCGGGCATCTATTGATATGTCCAAAATCAGACTCGTAGCCATAGAAAATTCCAAAATAGAGGATATCACAAACTCAATCACGATCTTGATAAGAAAGATATTTACCTATCGGCTGCGTAAGAGAGAGCGTGGTCGCTGCAATGGCGGACGCGGATCTTAGTGAGACCACCTTCGCTCCAATCAACGACTGATCGTAGCATTAAGTCTACCTTCTGCTCGAACTCAGGGGACCACAAGTGAGTCGACTCGGGATAGGAATCGAACCATGGCTCCAGATCGAAGATAGACCAGAGATACGGATCTCTGCAAACAGTTAGCCACGATTTTTGGACGAACATCGGACCGGTCCATAGCTCCTGAATCGTAAGCCTTGAAATGATGTTGATGAGTATCTCTGGAGCCAATCCGCCCCAATCAGACCCGTCTTCTTCCATAAAGATTCTTGTTTTGTTTTCAAAGATCGGTTCTTTGTGTTCGGTAATAATGTAGTTTAAAGTTACACGAAACGTGTCTCTTTAGACACGTGTCAATGCATCTGACCGTTAATTTTGTTCCTTGACTTTTGGATCACTTCCATAAATGTCGTTTGCTGACACATGTTTCGGTATAGAAATGTCACGTTTGCAATAAGCCACCATTGGATAAGGTTTTTAAGTTTTCAAGTCACAATTGGATATGTTGTTCAATCAAGATAAGTAAATAAGCAAGCTAACTTTGATGTGAAGCTATGTTACAACAAGATCTATGAGGAGGAACAAAAGGTTCCGTCTTCTTATTTTAGACTCTGAGAGCTGCGACAGGATCTTGCCATGAAATTTTCCTCTTATTTGATCCGTTTCCGCCATTCCTGCAAGAAGATGGCTTCACATCTTTCTGCTGCATCTCAATGCTACTGATCATTAATCTCTTACATGAATTACTTTCTTCAACTCTCGTGTTCTCTTGATTATTGTCCACTGCCTCTGTTTCTTGCTCTTCTTCTCCCTATATAAATCAATTTATGAGTAAAGACATGTTTGGTTTCTAAGTCTCTTCACAATCTGATTAAGAGTGAAAAATGTGCTTACAGATATCTGATTTAGATCAAACAAAGGAACTCTTCTCTTAGGACTGGTTTTGGTTTCATCGTGAGCCTTTTCCGAGTGGTTTAAGTCAGGAAGCGAAACATGCTTAGTTTCCGCCTCACTTTTGTTACTAGGAGACACTTCCACTCGGATCTTCTTCCCACCATTTGATCTTCTGACCTTTTTAATCTCTTGTGGCTGGTCTTGTCTCAAATGTCTGTATCTCCGTCGCAGAAATCTGTTAAAGAGGTTATAAACGAACGATATATTAACAAGTGAGGAAAACATCAAAGGAAAGGACTAATGATATATTTTGTCAAGGATTGAAACTGTCTTTACCTGACTTCAGCCATTAGTGTTGCCTTTCTTTCTCGCACTGCCTGTAACCTTTTTCTCATAGCTTCGGTTTCCTAGTGTATATAATCAACCAACACACGTTAACAAAAGCTCATAACCAAATGATCTCAAAGATCAGAGTATCGAGCTGATAATATGTACACAACAAGGTTTTAAATCCTAAAACTATGTTTAAGAGTTAAGACTAATAGAGATTTGCATAACTAACTACACATAGAAATCTTAATAAGTAATTAACTTTGTTAAGGAAGCAGAAGCAATTAAACTTAAAAGTTTCTTCTTTCTATTATTTTAAAGAAGAAAGTTGTTCCTTTTTCCGGGTTTTCCGAGTAGCTCTGAGCCCAGATCAATCTTTGAGCAAATAAAATTACATTCTCAGATCCAGAGACAACTAAAACCAGACCCAGAAACTGAAACTTGATCTAAAACTCAAGAAAAGAGAGTTCGTACCATATGCAATTCTCCATAGTCTTGCATAAGGCTATGATGCCTAAACCTGACCTTTGGATCCTCGAAATGATTAGAGTTCAAGGGAGTGAAATCTCCGTGAGTTGGATTCATCAGATGAGTAAATTACAGAATCACACAAGGAGAGAAAGAGAGAGATGAAGAGCAAAAGATGAAAACAGAGGAAAGAGAGAAATGAGAAAGAGGAAGGTTCTGGGTTTCGTGTAGAAGTCTAATATCAATGTGAGGAGAAGTCAGAGAAGGACAAAGAAGCAGAAAAGAAGGACACATCATGTTGTTGCTGTTGTTGTTGTTGTTGTTGTTGTTGTTGTGAGAAGGAAAGAAAAGAAAAAAGAAAACAAAAATTAAAATAAAAGGCAAAATTTGCTTTTTTGGATGTGAGTGTGTTGGGTTGAGACAGCAGTGATGAAGATGGAAGCAGACTTATGCAGGAAATGGGTAATGACTTGTGGCACTAAGTAAATTGTGTAATGGGTCAAAGAAAACACATAAAAGCAACTTCCTTTTTTAATAACATTTTATCAACTAGACAACTTTTTTTATATTAATGGGTTAGTTTGGTTAGAGAAATCTTGAAGAAACCAAACCTTTCTGTTTTGTTTCTTGTGTTCCATTGTCGTCTGTAAATATTAAGTTTATCTTCATTCAACTGGGTCCATTGTATAGAGACCGATGAGAATGGAGGTTGAAATATATTTTTCAGACTTTTTAATATAATCCCTCAAGAAAAGTCAGATGGTGGAAGAGAAAAAAAAAGATTCGCCTTTTAGTTATTACTTAAAAAAATACGGATTTTGCAGAAAACTCTGTCTTGATTTCTGGAAACTGGTGCAAGGTTTTAGTTTTCTTCTATATAAAAAAAAAATCTTCTTATTACGTCAATTGTTAAAAGATTGCCATCTCTTCACATGCATTCCATTTACTCTGTTACCCCAAAAAAAAATAAAGTTTAAGGCAATGACTTTTTGCGTTCACATCGATGATTCTAGTGTGTTTAATGCATCAGTTAGTCAGTGACCATCAGCTGATGCAATGGTGAAAAAGGGTTTGGTCACAATTAACACACAGCTCTGTAGTAACTGTAACGGTTAGCTTCTTCATTTTCACGAGCTTTGTTTCTATGGTAGTCACGTTTTAATTCATGGGAAGGATTTGTTTGGATTCAAGATGCCACTGACCTATCTTCTCTTATTTATTCTTGCAAATTCTCATCATATGATTAATCATCACAGAAACATAATTAAACTTTTTTGTATAACCAGAATGTCTTCAGTAATGATGTGTTGTTGTTTGCTTCTCTTGTTTGGTTTGTTGTCTGAAGGTAGAGAGATTCTGGTGGGAGGCAAATCTAACACATGGAAGGCTCCAGAATCTAGAGATGAAACACTAAACCAATGGTCAGGCAGAACAAGATTCAAAATTGGAGATTCTCTCTGTAAGTAATAAGATTTGACTTTGGTACATGGCTCTGTTTTGTTTCTCATAAAAGTTCATTTTGTCTTTCAACAGTGTGGAAATACAATGCGGAGAATGATTCAGTGTTGCAAGTGAGACAAACAGATTACGAGAGATGTGACAGATCAGAGCCAATAAGAGGATACAAAGATGGTCACACGAATATAGAGCTGAAGAGGTCAGGTCCTTTTTACTTCATAAGTGGAGAAGAAGGACATTGCCAAAGAGGAGAGAAGCTTCGTGTTGTTGTCTTGTCTCCAAATCACAACAGAAGCGTTGTTGATGCTCCTGCTCCTGTAAACATTGTCTTGTCTCCAAATTACAACAGAAGCGTTGCTGCTGCTCCTTTAAACGCTCATATCATGAACAAGGGAAGCCTGAACACAGCATGGAGTTTGCTTCTTCTTCTTCCATTAGGCCTTTTGGTTTAGTCTTGTGAATTACCTCTAGCCAATTCGGTTCGATTTCGGTTTGTATTTTCCGGTTTACTTGTTACTTTGGCTTGTGATTTAGTCTTGTTTCTTAGCCAATTCGGTTCGATTTCGGTTTGTAAGTTTACTTGTTTCTTTGCATTACTCTGTCTGAGTGTTTAATACAATGTTAGTTTTGGTTAATATCCTAAATTCAAATTGGAAAGAAAACATTAAAGGCCGGATCGGTTATACAACTGTGGAATTTGGAAACAAATGTTATTATAAGTGGGCCTAATGGGAACTTCTGCCCATTAAAGGCCCATTATTTGAACTTATTAGCTTTAAGCTTGTCCACGATTTACATTAGCTATCTTCTTCGTCTCCGGGACTGAGACCGCTCTCTCTTCCTTATCCTCCATCTTCCAATGGTTTAATCCAGCAACTGTCGACGATGTCGATAACGTACTCCGCTATTTCCTGTAAGTTTCTTCCTCACTGTGTGTCGAATCCGTCCTCAATGCTCAATTTTATCCATTTATTGTGAGACTGTGATTGATTTTGGTTTCCGTTGTTTTATCCAGCTAGTACAGTTTCTGGGTTTTCACCAAAAAGTGTACCTTTTGCTATTCATAGCGTAACCAGGAGGCAATTTCTTAATCCCAACACGTTTTATAGATTTGGGTTCTCTCCTTCTCTTCAGGTCAGATTCCTTTACTAGTCAGTATCATCCAATTCTCCAGACTCTGCTTCGTTGTTGTTTTGGTTCTTAGAATTAGACCACACTTCGTTGCTTCCCTTTGAAGTAGAGAGTCAATGTTTACTGTTATGTGCGGATATGTTGTGCAGGGAAGTAGCATTGAGTTTAGCCTTCAGTTGAATTCAAGAGTTGTGCTTAGTAAAGAGCGTCGATCTCTGCCATTAGTTGTGAGAAATGATCGTCCTCAGAATGAAGACTTACCTAAGCAGTACACAAGGCGAGAGAAGAAACCTTTCCCAGTCCCTATTGTGGACCTGAGACGAGCTGCGAGGGAGAGAGTCAAGAACAACAAAGACAAACCTAAGAGACCTCTACCTCCGCCTAAAAATGGTATGGTTGTGAAGAGCCTTGTGCCTCTTGCTTATAAAGTATACAATGCAAGAATCAGATTGATCAACAATCTCCACCGGCTTATGAAAGTTGTTCGTGTTAATGCTTGTGGGTAAAAATTCTCTTCTTCTTCTTGTTTCATTTTTGGTCTGTTTTGAGTATGGCCTTTTTTTGATGTTGTATGATTGGTCTCTTAGGTGGTGCAATGAGATTCATGTTGGACCTTATGGGCATCCATTTAAGTCGTGTAAAGGTCCCAATACTTCCCAAAGGAAAGGTCTTCATGAATGGACTAACTCGGTTATTGAGGACGTTATTGTTCCTCTTGAAGCCTATCACCTTTTTGACCGCCTTGGCAAGCGTATCCGTCATGATGAAAGATTCTCGATTCCCCGAGTTCCTGCTGTAGTTGAGCTCTGCATTCAGGGCGGCGTTGAAATACCCGAATTTCCAGCAAAAAGGAGAAGAAAACCGATTATCCGCATTGGCAAAAGCGAGTTTGTTGATGCAGATGAAACTGAATTGCCTGATCCAGAGCCTCAGCCTCCTCCAGTGCCATTGTTAACTGAGTTACCTGTCTCAGAGATCACTCCCCCATCTAGCGAAGAAGAAACAGTCTCCTTAGCCGAAGAAACATTACAGGCCTGGGAAGAAATGAGAGCAGGAGCCAAAAAGCTGATGAGGATGTACAGGGTTAGGGTCTGTGGGTACTGTCCAGAGGTTCACGTAGGTCCAACGGGACACAAGGCCCAGAACTGTGGTGCATTCAAGCACCAACAGCGGAATGGCCAGCATGGTTGGCAATCTGCAGTACTTGACGACTTGATACCGCCAAGATATGTTTGGCATGTTCCTGATGTGAATGGGCCACCGATGCAGCGAGAGCTACGAAGCTTCTACGGGCAAGCACCTGCTGTTGTGGAGATATGTGCTCAGGCTGGCGCTGTTGTACCTGAGCATTATAGAGCTACAATGAGACTGGAGGTTGGAATTCCTTCGAGTGTGAAAGAAGCTGAGATGGTTGTTTGATATGTAGAAGACCTTGTAAACTTCTTCTTGTACAAAATCCTCCATTCCACCTTGTGTTGTATAATAATATCACAGCCCAGGTCTTTTTGACTTTTGAAGGACAAAAAAAACAATCCACGCTAATCCTATTATCAAGGGTAAAAATGTCATTTGCTTCGTTTTCATCTTTTCTCGTTGCCATTTTCTTTTTTTTGTCTGTGTCAAGTCGATACCACTTGTCTGGTAGCTTTATACCCACTTTCATCTTTTTCATGTTCGTAGTTGTTCCTCTGGTTATCCTCATCAACGGGACCCTTGAAACCGTGTAGCCATGTAAGCCTTTGTCTTTGTCTCTTTCTCTTGCTTCAGCAAGTTCACGTCTGCTCTATTTCTAATTTTGTTCTAAGATTCAATTCTCCTTTTTTCTATGCGAGAAATTTAAGATTGGTTCTCTAGCTCTACCTCTTTAAATTTGTTACTATGTGTCGGTGTCCATCATTCATCAAATTTTTTCCTTTTTTATCCATTTGAGTTGATGTAATGATGTTGCTTCGCTTCATACTGGTCAGAGTTAGTCTAATCTTCATTTTAGCACAACTTGACAACTTCATATGGTTATGACTTATTTTTACTTGGGTCTTTCAAAGGTTAAGTATTTTAGTCTTATTTTGGGATGATGCAGCTTGCTTAATGATTAGAGTCTTAAAGCTGTGCTCTTTCTTCATCGATTTGAGCAAGTGATCTTGGAAGGCTCTTGAGTTCTGAATTCCTTGTAAGCAATCATGGCAGGGAAAAGAGAAAACTTTGTGAGGTTAGTGCTGCATCCTTTTGTTTTAATACAAAGATCTGAAGTTTGAATGTGAGAAACGTATTGATTTGGCAATGGTTGTTTCTGATTTGTTTCCTTATGAAAGTATAGTGTGATTGTACTGAACTATAGCTTGTTGGTGCATAGTAATCTGAAAGTGGTGTTGTTCATACCTTTTATAGGGTGGATGATTTGGACTCTAGGTTACCATCATCATCTGTAGCCTTCCAACAGAACTACGCCTCCAATTTCAGTGGACAACTTCATCCTATTCATGCAAGCAATGAAACTTCTAGATCCTTCAAGAAAGGTATCCAGAAGGGTTCCAAAGGGCTTAAGTCGATCGGACGTTCACTTGGTTTCGGTGTTTATCGAGCAGTGTTCCCAGAAGACCTTAAAGTATCTGAAAAGAAGATATTTGATCCTCAGGATAAATTCCTTTTGTATTGCAATAAATTATTCGTTGCGTCATGTATTCTTTCAGTGTTTGTGGACCCTTTTTTCTTCTATCTTCCTGTGATTAATGCTGAGTCCAAGTGCCTGGGTATTGACAGAAAACTGGCTATCACAGCAAGTACATTGCGGACTTTTATCGATGTGTTTTATCTCGCTCACATGGCTCTCCAGCTTAGGACTGCTTATATTGCACCTTCATCACGGGTCTTTGGGCGAGGTGAACTCGTGATTGATCCTGCACAGATAGCAAAGAGATATCTACAACGTTGGTTTATTATTGACTTTCTCTCAGTACTTCCTCTCCCTCAGGTTGGTTAATATAAGTTTTGATCATTTCAGTAAATTGTGTGTTGGAAAACATCATTGCTTAATTTGTTGAAAGGGTGCAGTAGCCAGTAGTTGGTGATCAGACATCTCTGTCAAGCGCTTTCTAGTTCTAGATTTACAGTACTCATTTTGTGTATGTGCAGATTGTAGTTTGGAGGTTCTTGCAAAGTTCAAATGGGTCGGATGTATTGGCTACAAAGCAGGCCTTGCTTTTCATTGTTTTGGTCCAGTATATACCGCGATTCCTACGTGTCTTACCCTTGACGTCAGAATTGAAAAGGACAGCAGGTGTCTTTGCTGAAACGGCTTGGGCTGGTGCCGCTTATTATCTGCTTTTATATATGCTTGCAAGTCATGTGAGTTTATATACCTTTTTCATTTTAAGACGTTGCTTGTACTATTCAATGCTTGCCCATTCACCATGAGTTATGTGACTGTGGCACCAAAAGTGCAAAACAAGGAAATATTTGCATATCCGTTTCACTGTTATGAACTTATGTTCAAATGTTTAGTTTCCTAAGACATGTAAAGGAGCTTATTGAGCTTTCTGGTTAAGCCGTCTATGCTTACCTTTGATGTTCTATGCAACCTTTCGTTTTATCTTAGTTGATGTTCATGCCTCATGGGATCACAAATGTCAAGTTTCTTATGACGAGCAACTCTGATTGTATAGCTTATTTACTCTTCAATAATAGTATTGACTTGGTAAGTGCTATTTTGATTGAGCCACTGTTTCGTATCTTGCAGATAGTTGGAGCTTTTTGGTACCTTTTAGCCTTAGAACGTAACGACGCCTGCTGGCAGGAGGCCTGTATAGATGCAGGGAATTGCAGCACAGATTTCTTGTACTGTGGCAATCAAAACATGGACGGCTATGCTGTTTGGAACAGAGCCAAGGAATCTGTTCTTAAGTCCAAGTGCCGAGCTGACCTCGATGATAATAATCCTCCATTTGACTTTGGGATTTATACACAGGCTTTATCGTCTGGAATTGTCTCGTCCCAAAACTTCATCGTAAAATATTGTTATTGTTTGTGGTGGGGCCTTCAGAACTTGAGGTAACCATGTTCTATCACTATTCAGTCGAAAGACTATTGCTTTGATCTTACCAATTCTCACTAAACTCGGCTCCTTTATCAAAGTTATGCGTCTATGAGTTTCAGATATTCATATAGTACTTCTCATTGTTGCACCACAGTACACTTGGACAAGGGCTTGAAACCAGTACATACCCAATGGAGATTATATTTTCCATATCTCTCGCCATTTCTGGGTTGATCCTCTTTGCTCTTCTCATTGGAAACATGCAGGTGAGTAATTATGGTGCAACCTTAGCTACTTTCGTGATCATTAGAAATTTCTTGTAAGCTCTTTCAATGGAAGCATCATGCATAATTTGTTTCCTCTGCATAATGACTATCTAACAACATTTTGCAATCTTGGGACAGACATATCTCCAATCTCTTACCATCCGGCTTGAAGAAATGAGAGTAAAGAGGCGTGATTCAGAACAATGGATGCATCACAGAATGTTACCACAAGATCTTAGGGAGCGTGTGAGGCGCTATGACCAGTATAAATGGTTGGAGACACGTGGTGTAGATGAAGAGTATCTCGTTCAGAATCTTCCCAAGGATCTCCGGAGAGACATCAAGCGGCATCTCTGTCTGGCTTTAGTGCGAAGGGTAAGTTCTCCCCGCTGTTCCTTATTCAAGCTTCTCACATAGATCACACACCCTTTTGAACATCTAGGACCCATTGAATAACAGTCGGCTCATAACTAAAACGAGCTCTTGACCATCGACAAGCTAGCTTGGTTCATGATACGTTTTTACCATAATATTAGGTTCCATTGTTTAAGAGCATGGACGACAAGCTGCTGGATGCGATCTGTATGCGGCTGAAACCATGCTTGTTCACAGAGAGTACCTACTTAGTGCGGGAAGGAGATCCTGTAGACGAGATGCTATTCATAATACGTGGTCGCCTCGAGAGTGTGACAACAGATGGAGGCAGGAGCGGTTTCTTCAACCGCAGTCTCCTGAAAGAAGGAGAATTCTGCGGGGAAGAGCTTCTGACATGGGCATTGGATCCAAAATCAGGTGTAAATCTCCCGTCTTCCACGAGGACCGTGAAAGCTCTGACAGAAGTAGAGGCGTTTGCGCTGACCTCAGAGGAGCTGAAGTTTGTAGCAAGCCAGTTCCGGCGCTTACATAGCAGGCAAGTGCAGCACACATTCAGGTTTTACTCTCACCAATGGAGGACTTGGGCTGCTTGTTTCATCCAGGCTGCCTGGCGTAGATACTGCAAGAGGAAGAAAATGGAAGAGGCAGAAGCCGAGGCCGCGGCTGTGTCCAGCTCAACCGCTGGACCTTCATACTCCATTGGGGCTGCATTTCTTGCCACTAAGTTTGCGGCTAATGCGCTTCGCACCATTCACAGGAACCGGAACACAAAGATTAGGGATTTGGTGAAGCTGCAGAAGCCTCCTGAGCCTGATTTCACTGCTGACTGATGATTGAGCAGCTTGTAGACATTATTGTTTATAATTTATGGGAATCATTACGGTTGAGATAAACAAATATTGCTTGGCTTTAAAGCTGCTTGTGCTGTCTGTAAAATTAATATATGAAGTGTAGAAACAAAGAGATTATAGCCGTTGGATTTAATAAATGTACGGTTAGGATCATATGCCGGTTAAAGAATGGGTCTATTGGGCCTTTTAATGAAGCCCACAATATATTCACGGTGACATGCTCCGGTCCCAAGGTAGAGAGAAGTTGCGATTGATTTCGGTGAAAGAATTAAGAATCGATCGGACTTGGAGAAGAGAAGAGAAGATGGTTGGCGCGAATCTGAAAGCGGAGACGATGGCTCTAATGGACAAGAGAACAGCCATGGAGACGGAGATGAACTCTATTGTCGAACGTCTCTGCAATCCCGGTGGTCCTGGTCTCTCCGGCAATCTCATCGACTCGGAGGTACTGTATCTGCGTCCTCACTCTTCTCTAATCTTAACCGAAAATTCTGCTTAATTTTCTCCTTTGATTCGTTTGCTTATGGCAGGGATTTCCTCGGGAAGATATTGACATTCCCATGGTGAGAACTGAGCGCCGTCGTCTTGCTGGTGATTTCTCTTTTCTTGTGCTGAATTAGTCCATAGTTAGGGTGAGACTACAACTCCAAGGTTAGTTTAAACTTAGGAAACATAGCAGAATCATACTGATTATATGTAGTTTAGGTTTTTGTCTTGGCTAGTTGGCTTGAGGTTTATTCATAGTTTTGTGAGCTGGAAATGAGATTGAAAGGAATCAAGCTTGATGTGTAGCTTCTACAGTGAACCAGTTGTTAAGTTTTTCCCTACTTCTTCCGTTTTGAGTTGGTTTATTTATCTGAAATAGTTTCTACACCCACACAGAGTTAAGGAGTGAGCACGGGGAGATAACGGAAAAGATAAATGTGAACATTCAAATTCTTCATTCAGTGAGGCCTACATCTAGAGCTTCATCCACAAAAGATTCAGGTATGACTGTACAGGAAGAAGCTCCAAATTTCAGCTTGGAATCTTTGATTGGCTTAATCATCTTTTCTGATTCTGGTCCTTTTTCTTAAGGCTATGATTAATAGAAGTTCATTTTATAGTTTGAAACCATATGCACGACGTGGGTGGATACAAAGCTTATGAATAGATAATGATGCAGGTCCAGAAGAAACAAGCTTGTCAGGTGCTGCAGTAAATTCTTTATCTGCCTCCATGCAGACATCTGGCTTCAGTGTTACTTCCGGTCCCATGGATGTGGATGTGGTTACTAGTATTCCCTTTGCAATGGTTGATGAGATAAACGAGTCATCTCCAGCAGCAGAGGGTGGATTACAGCTTGGAGATCAGGTTTTGAAATTTGGCAACGTGGAGGGTGGTGACAACCTGTTGCAAAGGCTTGCCGCTGAAGCTCAGTCTAACCAGGGACAAGCCGTTTCTGTTCAAGTTATGAGGCAAGGTGCAAAAGTCGTCTTATCTGTCACACCAAGGATATGGCAAGGCAGAGGTCTATTGGGGTACATACTGATACTGCTAATATACTTCAATAGTTGATCTTTTTACAAAAGAGAAGGAAACAAACATTTCTCCTTGTCAACTGATGAATTGTTAACTCTTTCCCATATGATATTCTTCCATTGCAGGTGCCATTTCCGTTTGGTATGAGCAGCAGATACTTCCTTGGATTATCATCTGGGGGTCTGGATATGGTGAAAGCTTCTGTGAAAGCTAGTCGGTGATGAAGTCTATTATTGCAAAGTAGAGAACAGTGTTTTTCAACTTTTGTATGGAGAACCCAACTAAACAAATAGCATTTGTTCTGTAGCTGAAATAGACAATTAAGAGGCTTCATTACTCATCCTAACAATGGTTTAGGTGGTGGATTAAACAAAAGGATAATAGAATCCCAAATCATTGAGTTTACACCCACTTCACTGGAACCTAATAAAGTTGATGATCACCCACTAAGAATTGGTGGGGGTGGTAGCAAAGTTGACGTCATACTATCCATTTGGAACATTCTCATATTAATATTTATATATTTAGGCAATCAGGTGAGAAATTTTGTTACTTTGTATACAGAGCAAGTTTTGATTTTACATTTTTTGAGACTTGGGTTAAAGATATGACTCCACCACCAAAATTGAGACTTGCGTTAAAAGATACAAGGATGGTGGTAGATTTTTCTCTCGTAATAGTAGAAACAATCTATGTATTAGCACGCCCTCGTCCATAAGTATAAAACTCAGCTTTGGCGGAGTGTTTTGCTATCTAATACATGTCCGTTTATTTTTCCTCTCTGCTTTGAGAAACTCTTGAGTTTGAGATTAGAGTGTTTTTGGGTCATTGAAGTGTTGTTATTAGTTATAGTACCCAATGTTTCCAAATTGGATGCTCTATGTACAAAAAGGGTTATCACTTATCACTGTTGAAATAACATTTCCAGTGTCAGTTCACGATGTGAAGTAGGTTCAAGCTTATCTTGCTTGTGTCTAGCTGCATTCCTTTTTATCTACGAATATTCTTTACTGTCTGACTGTCATTCTTTGTGGTGTGTATGATCAGAAGGTTGTTTGAATTCCTTTTGCTTTCGGATGCTTTGGCAAAGCACACGTAGCCTCCGATTCTGACCAAGAGGCAGGCCTTCAGGTTCTTGCTATGATTCTGGTTCATCCTCTTTGGCTTATTGAAGTATCTTTGACCAAGTGTCTCATAGGTTTAAGCAGCTGTGCAAAACGTAGCGGAACGTGTGCCCTGATAAGTGTCCCATTCTCTGTATATTCCTATATACGCAACAAACACAAGACATGAGAATCAAATGAGTTATCTGAACAAATAAAGGAAACCAAAGTAAGATGGTCGGTCATCTACTTACAGTTTCTTTCACCATTCCAACCTTGTGTATGGTGCTTAGAAGGTCCCCTTTATCAAATGGCAAAAGGGCTTCAACCCAAACCATTGAATCCTGTTACAGAGTTTTAAAACTAAATTTCTAATGTGCCAACATCATGAACCCAAAAAAAAGAATCAATACATTTTGATGAAATGCAAACCTTGAGCTTCTCATGAACAGCATTGCAGAAGTCGTCTAGTCCTTCTCCAGTCAGAGCAGATATACAAATTGTATCCCCAGTTTCCTCTGCTTCCAGCTTGACCTTTTGAGGATCATCCACTCTATCAACCTAACGAAGGAGTAAGTAAGAGAGTATTATAGTTGTAGTTGTTCCTACTTTATCTTGCAACTACAGCAAGAGACCAAATAGATATACAATCATATCATCATATCCGTCTCTACTATTATAGATTACCTTATTCCACACGACCAATTTTGGAATTGATGAAACGTCGAGTTCAGACATAACCTTCTCCACAGCTTCTATTTGTTGCTCTGCCAGTGGGTGGCTAAACATTTTACAAGCATAATATCATCAGGAGGTGAAATTATGACATATGATTGATTGACCCAAATTAACCAAGATACCAAACCTGATGTCAACAACATGCACCAAAAGGCTTGACTCTGCTATTTCTTCAAGTGTTGCTCTGAAAGCAGCAACCTGCAAGACACATTTCAGCTAAATTACACACCGCGTCAACATTTGTTTGTTCTCTAGTACAGTTTTATCCATTAGGACCTTACCAGAGTGGTTGGTAACTTTTGGATAAAACCAACAGTATCTGTGAGAAGAAATTCCTTCCCGTTTTGCATCTGACCAAAAGGGACACAGAAAGAAAATGTCATGTCAAAAATTGACATACAGTTTGGTTGAAAGAAAAGTTTCAAGATGGCTGTACATGTTGCACAATACAATTACGTTAAACACATCACATAGAACACGTCGTCCGCTAGATAATGTGAGTATCAGGAGCATATGTATTCTTTATGTAGCATATAATAAAAGAAACAACTGTCTCTCGAAAAAGGAGGGCTGCAGATCTACTCTTCCAACAAAATTCACTGACCTGAACCCTTCTCGTAGTTGGATCAAGAGTTGCAAACAAACGATTTTCAGCGAGAACATTAGCACCAGTCAATTGGTTCAATAGTGTACTCTTTCCAGCGTTTGTGTAACCGACCTAAACACAATGGGTATAAAACATTTAAATGTAAACTGAAGTGTTGGTCATTTCCTACAAGTCTAACATGCTGTGGTGTACTTACCAAGGATACAACAGGTACAGGTATAGCAACACGCCTGCTTCTATACTGCTTCCGATGCTTTCTTACAGATTCCAACTCCTTTTTGAGAACTCCAATCTGCCCAATTCAATATGAAAACGTTCAGAAGATGCTTCTATCTTAATGGACCAATACAGAAAAATCTAAACAAAGACAGAACTTAAGAAAGCATTAATCACAAACTTTATCACACACCATTTCTTTACAAATGAAGAGGATATCACTAGTAGAACAGGCTAAAAACTGCAGAACTATATATTTTTTACTTACTTGAGTACGCAAGATTCGCTTATCAACTTCAATTTGTTTTTCTCCCATACCCTTAACTTGGCCACCAGATTGACGCTCAAGATGAGTCCACATTCTAGTTAATCGTGGCAACTGGTACTCCATTTGTGCTAGAGCAACCTGGAAACAAATACAATTTGAGCCACGGTTTCTGACAAAAGCAGTATCAAAAAAAATTACAGCGGTCATCTCTATATATATGCTTTATCTTGCCTGCAAGGCTGCTTCATGAGTTGCGGCCCTTTGGTTGAAAATGTCCAAGATAAGGGCGGTGCGGTCACAAACTCGAACATCCCCACCAAAGGCCTTTTCCAGGTTACGCAATTGCCTGAAATATAACATATAAATAAGAAAATGTAACACATACTCAATTCACAAGTCGACAAACTAGTTTTGAAACAAACAAGAGTAATGAAACTCCAACAGACTCCAACAATCCGATGGCTACTTTAGTAGATATTATTCAGCTGAATGACCGAGACAAGCTACACTATATAGAAAGAAGAAACATAGATGGAAAATTTTAAACTTATAACTTTGGGTGTTAGGAAACTTCAAGAGCATATGTTTCCACTAAAAACAAAAGTTACACAGAAACATTACCCTGGTGAAAGTTCATCGTCAAATATCACAGTCTCAACGTCCAAAGCATTAATTGCACTTTTTATCTCTGCGACCTTTCCTGATCCAATGTATGTTCTAGGATTTGGGGAAGCTAGCCTGTAGTATACCATCAAACAATCATCGACTTAAGCATCTGCCGTAAACTAACATGGCAGCAGACACTAAATAAACAACAACTAGATCACAGGGGACCAAGAAGAATCCAGTCACATCCCTAAGTAGCAATACATAGATAACTAGAAACAACTAACTTTTGATAAGTAGAACCAACCACTGCAAGCCCAGCAGTATCCGCAAGTTGTTCTAGCTCCTCAAGAGATTCCTCAATATTAAACAAGCATTCTCCATCACCCTTTCTTTCCACGCCCACTAGATATGCCTTCTCTTCGAAAATCTGAAAATCACATATAAAGTATCCTTCTTCAATACTTGAACAGCAAATACTAATTTCATGCTCAAGCAAATCTATATACCAATTTCATCGAATTTAGGAAAGTAAGCACTTTTCTCCGTTTCCGAGCAAACATCTTATGAACAAACGTTATCCACTAAATGATGACGAAGAAGAGAAGATAGAAATAAGTTAAAGTAACCTCCTTTCCATTTCTGAGCTTGAATCTATCGTCCAAGCTCTCTTCATCTCCTTTTTTCTTCCTCAACATTTTAGATGGAGAAGCAATCGTTTCGTTGTCGAGATTTGTCTCCTCTGTTGGTAAGTCGAGAACTTGAAGGATTTCATCTTCCTCCACAGTTTCCTCCAACTCAATACCATGTTGAGCAAGGTTACAAGATAATCTCCACGAATAGCAGTTGGCATGAAGACGAGAAGGTGGAAAAGAAACTATTGCACGATTGGGTTTAGGTTTATGGTTTGCGTGCCACTGAAGTTTGAAAATTGGAGAAGAAGAAAGGTAAAACGAGCTCATGGTGGAGAATGAAGGAGCTTCTGAGAGATTGAGTGTGTGGAAATGAGTTCATGGATGGTGAAGAAGCAGTGAGTTCAACTACGTGTCGTTTAATTTAATCCTTTAATGTACAATGATTGCCGTTTTTTTGTTTTATTTTTGAGTTAATTTGTTTGGTTACTAGATTAGCTGTATCTTGTCCATGGACAACATTATTGATCCATAAATCTATGTTTATTTATTATGATTTCTCTTTCCTCTCGATTTTTCTTGGGAAGAAGAAACTCATGGGAATTTTCAGGAATTTTGTCAGCCATTTTCTCTCATTTGAGAAACCACTAAATTAGGTGTGCAAAAATCCTTTCTTTTCTCTGTCAAGTCAAAATGTGCTCTTTCTCTCTTGTTTATTCACAAATGCAGGCTTGTTTTTGTCGGTCTTCAAGAAGCTTATTTATATAATCTGAATCATTGACGTTGCTTTTTATGTTACTTCTGTCTGTTAGTGAAAACAAGAACCCCTAAATTTGTCTGGAAAGGAAGCTTTTTTATTGATGTTTCTCTGTTTACTTTGTAGAGCTTCAAAAAACTTCTAAAGGAATGAATGTTTCTTTGATTTCCAAGAGAGTTTTGGTTCGTTGACTGAGTTTAGTTTTGGAGATCTAGCAACTGAAAGCTGGTTAAATACTTAAATGGACGTAGCAGGCTACTGTTTGTGAATCCTCTCGATGGCGATGTTGTTTGTGTGGAAAAAGTATGGCCTGTTTCAGATGTTTCTCTGTTGATTCAAGTTTTAAACGAGAGCCAAGAGTCAGAAATCAGGTCACAGGCTCGTGAAAGCTGCTTTGAGTCAAACCCATGTCAGGTGCTCCTAGAGTTCAGTCCATGAATGTGGCTGAAGCAGAGACCAGGTCAACTCTGGGGTCTACTGCTAAAAAGGCTAGTCCTTTCATCACACACAAAGCTGTATCAAAGTCACTGCGAAAGCTTGAAAGATCCTCATCTGGGCGTACTGGATCAGATGAGAAAACATCTTATGCTACACCAACAGAAACTGTGTCTTCTTCTTCTCAGAAGCATACTCTTAATGCGGCTTCTATACTACGACGGCATGAGCAGAACCTGAATTCTAATCTGTCACTTAATGCATCGTTTTCATCTGATGCCTCCATGGACTCGTTCCACAGCCGAGCATCAACTGGTCGCTTGATTAGGTCGTACAGTGTTGGAAGTAGAAGTAAGTCTTACCCTTCCAAGCCAAGAAGTGTTGTCTCTGAAGGTGCTTTGGATTCACCACCTAATGGTTCAGAGACTAAGAAGAGGTGTACTTGGGTGACACCAAACTCCGGTCAGTTTCATACTCTTATCTACATTCAGGTGTAGATGGATATACACAATCATCGACTTACTTTCAAAGATCTCTCTATTGACTGTTTTTTGTTTTGTATGAAAACGCCAGATCCATGTTATATAGTTTTCCATGATGAAGAATGGGGTGTGCCAGTTCACGATGACAAGTACGGTTCAAGCTTTTCTCGCTTGTGTATATCTGCTCTCTGTTTGATTGATGAATATTCCTTACTGTCATTCTTTGCTGGTGTATGTTCAGGAGGTTGTTTGAACTCCTTGTGCTTTCGGGTGCTTTGGCCGAACACACATGGCCTACGATACTGAGCAAGAGACAGGCTTTCAGGTTCTTGCTATGACTCTGGTTCACTCATTTTGCATGAACGTTTCTCTCATTTCTTTGAAGCAGTACATTCCGTTTTCTTATGAAAAGTGTGGAATGCAGGGAAGTTTTTGCTGATTTTGACCCCAATGCCATTGTGAAAATCAATGAGAAGAAGATAATTGGTCCAGGAAGCCCGGCAAGCACTTTATTGTCTGATCTTAAGCTAAGGGCAGTCATTGAGAATGCACGCCAGATACTTAAGGTAGACCTCTCTTCCACTCTTGGTTGGTTGCTCAAGATACCCAATTTTGAGCACATTGATTCAAAGCCTTGCAAAATTCTGGATATTGAAATAAAAGGAGGTCTAGAAGTTATCAAAGTATTATTGTTTCAAGATTCAAGAAAAAGAAGATCAAGTCTGGACAGATAGGCTTGTTGCATAGGATGGGAAACTAAAGCAAGCAACTGTCCATTGCATTCAGATTGATGAATGCTCTATCTCTGTTGACAGGTGATAGAAGAATACGGATCATTTGACAAGTATATATGGAGTTTTGTGAAGAATAAGGCGATTGTGAGCAAGTTCAGGTACCAGCGACAAGTACCTGCAAAAACTCCAAAAGCAGAAGTGATAAGTAAAGATCTAGTGAGAAGAGGGTTCCGCAGCGTCGGACCAACGGTGGTTTACTCCTTCATGCAGGCAGCAGGGATAACAAACGATCATCTTACCAGTTGTTTCAGGTTCCACCATTGTATATTCGAACATGAAAGGTATGTCTGAAAAGAAGGACTTCCTAAAACTTGTTAAAGTCCTTTTATGTTTTGTAAAGCCTCCAATTTGAGTCTATTATTAGTATTCAAAACAATGAAGAAGCAATGTTTGTAGTAAAATGCAAAACAAAAGAAACAGTGGATAAGAATCAAACAGCAAATCGGTAGGTATAATAGTCCAATGAAGTAGCATCGCTTCGTCTGATCTTGACAACTTGTCCTCGCTTGAGTCCATAGTATCTGGCAAGAGGATCAGTGACAAGGATGCGAGGCAACTGTGTGTCTTGCACCGTGTACGTGTTGAGTAATTTCTTCTTTGCTTGATCGTCGAGAACATAGTACTTGTTGACGAGTTTATGCTCAGTGATGTTGGTCACCAATTCAGCTTCCTCAAAGACTTCAATCGTTAGCATCTTGTTGAGTTCTGATACGGCCATTCTAGCGGGAGCAGTTATGGCCATTGGAACAACTACGATCCCTCGATGAACTTTATCGTCTCGCATCTTTATTGCCACTTCCTTCTTAATCACTGGGACTCCCACCTTAGGCCCTTCCGGGTAGAACACGTAAATCTGCACCAAGTCAAAGATCAAGATAAGATTCAGCAATGGATCAAAAGCTTACAACTTTATGACATGTTCTTCATATATGTATGTACCTTGTCGGCTGGATTTGGCCCCTTATTGGCTGAGACGAAAAGAGCTTCCTTGTTCACTTTGTTCATAGTTTTACAAAACCTCTGAACAAACTCTTCTCTTTTCAAGTTCAAGTCCGATTCTTCTATAGTGTAACCTCGATCCCTCAGCATCTGAAGCACCGTGCGACGCACCTTGAAAATCCTCGTGATTTCATCATCCATGTCCGACATTCTCTCCAAAGTCTTGGTTATTTTTCTTTTGCCGGCGAGGAAGAATGAGATTAGTGAGGTTTTTACTAGGGTTTATGGCACTCATAAATAATGGTAATATAGCATGTTATTATATTTAATGGTTTGGATATTCAGTTATATCAGATGAATTTCTTCAGGTAATATAGACTGAGATACTTTTTCATGAGCATATATATCTCAGATCTTGTGCCATAAAATTGCCTTAAAAATCAAGAGAGACGAGAAAGAAAGTGTAAATAATCTCACTAAAAAACAGGGGATAGGGTCTTTCTCTGTTTATCCCAAAGAGAACAAAACTGAGAGGAAAAGAGATAACGAACAATGTCTACTACTGTCTATAGCCTATCTTTTCCTCATTTGTTAACATTACTTTACGCCAGATACAGCAGCATGTGGATTACATATATGTATAAGATTATAGTCCTTATTCATATCCTGTAGGCTGTCTTTGCGTCAGTTATGCTTTGTGTCCATTTCTTCTTTGTCTCTTTTTGTCTCTTCGATGCAAGCATCTGGAACGGGTTAGGCCCTCTATAGCTCTCCTCTTTAATCCTTATCTTCTTTTTCTTCCCTCGGTCATATTCTTCATCCCTGCCACAATCCAATACCATTTCTATGTAAGCTAATTGCCTAATTACAATATGTAACTGAACCCTTGGAAAATAACCCAAACACTCACCACTCATCCGCTACATAACCAATGCTGCTTGCGCCTTCACTCTTTGATCCCCTCTTCTGAGAAGCTGAAATTTCCTCATCCCATTTGGCAACTGCAATAGTTATAAGATTCAATCCCATCAAAACCAATCACACGTAATAAGCCCTTGCATTAAGGTTTGGAGGCCTGATTGATGCCAGTTCCAAAAATATTATCATCAGTGTTGAATAATGGCCAATGAATGGAAGTTCATTTTCATTAGTAATTAACATGGCCAAGTGTCTAAAAGTGACAAGTTGAGAAAAGCAAGGACTTACCCACTGTCTCTGGCACACCCCGAGTGAGAATGTTCACAGCTTCTTTCTGTAACAAAACTGACTCTCTCTTTCTTTTGGCGTTTTGGCTTGCCTCAGACAAGTCAGAACTACCCACGGGTTGCTGTTGGTCTGACGTAACGGCACCATCACTACTCGATATCATTTTACTTGGGGCAATGAGACTTGTATCTTGATATTTAACTCTCTTCTTTGATAGGAGCTCCTCAGAGATAATCTCGCCAGCTACCGTCGTACTTAATCTCTCCCTTCTCTGTACCTTCTTTTTTCGTAAGCCCAGGGCCAGCTTGAAAAACTTGAATTCCACCTTCAGAGTTTTCGTTTTAGGCTTGCGAGTCTTTTTCGGTGTGGTGAGAGTCTCCCTCTCGGAAGTTAACTTCAATGACTCAATTGAAGTGGCCGATTCTTCCAAGTGATGTCCCATAGTTTGATCAATAAGAACAGCTTTTTCAACAGGTGGATTACCAACTGACACATTTATAACCTGTAGCAGTAGCGAGAAGCAAGTTAGAAACACTCAACCCTTTTAATGAAAATACAGACTCGTTATGATATGTTTATATACACTTACCTTCAGTGAATTAGCAGGCTCATTCAAATTGTTAAGAGAATTCTTCTCTTCAACACTATTTTCAGCTTTAGGTCCAAGGGTAGGCAACTTCACAAGAGTCTGAGCATTTGCGCTTCCATCCAGGTGAGGAGACACCTTCTCTGGTAATATTAGGCATGCAGCCTTTGAATCCTCCTTTACCAAAGATCCTTCCCCATTAGCCTGCGGAAGTGGCACTTCCTTTTGGAAGATCTCTTTTGTATTTAGGTCTTTCTGAACCAAGACAGTAGGGGCAGCTAAATCACAAGTTTTCACGGGTGCCGAACCATTTTCCGTCTCAAGGATCTCTTTTGCCTCCACATTACTTATGGCATTGTTCTGAGTCTCTTTGGCATTTAAATCTTTCTGAGTTAAGACAGCAGGAGTACTTGGGCCACATGATTTCAAAGGTGCTAAACCATTGGCAACAAGAGCGCCAAACCCACATTCTTTGATGACTGTTGAGCCATTCACTTGATCTTTTATGTTAGAAGCTACGATCAAAGAAGCTCTGTTTGTGGCAAAGCTCTCTTTCTTAACCACAGGGACTGAATTCTTAGGGACAGCATTTTGTCTATCACGGACATAGAATAGCATATATGCCTTTTGATTGAACACAGTCTTCTCACTAACTTGGACAACCTACAAGAACAATGTAAAGAGGAACTTACTACTAGCTATACTTGATTCTTGTCTGTTTGCTTACGCATCATTTAGCAATTAAAAATGTGCCACCTCAACACGGAACTATGTAGAGAAAAACTACAGCATCAAACCAAAATTTTGCAATACAGAAAATGTAGAACACTTCTACTTACCCTGTTGTCATCAAGGGAATACCACATGCCACTTGATGTGCGAACAAAGCAGGCGTAGTGACCAGAATGGCTGCTTCGACCATAATGAACTAACACGCCATATAGAGTATACTTCAAATTACCTTCCTGTTAAACACAAGTATTGTATTTGTTAAAAAGGGAACCATGAAGCTTAAAGATCAAAAAAGACATGAACACAATCATCAAAACAACTATAAGATCAAGTCAACTTCATATAATATAGAGCAGAAAAAGAAGCCCACTTACATGAGGACCACTGACGAAAGGTTTCATGTCAATTGCAGAGGTAAAATCTACTTTCCTATCGATTTTTTCGGATCTGTGTGCTTCAAACCGCTTCAGATGTACGGTTAGAACGTAAGGTGCTTTAGAAACAGTTAGCTGTTTTTTAGCCTTAACTTTCTGCTTGCATCTTTCACATTGGTAAACCTTTGCACCATTATCTAAGAGCTCAACAGCAGTGAAACGCGAAAGTGCTCTCTGCAATGAATCTGCCTTTGAAATATCTAGACTTAGGTCAAGAAACGGATCAAACTTGTTGGAGCAATGGGAACATTGCTCGCATTTCACCTGAATTGGAAAAGAAAATGTTAGAGCTGAGGCCATTAATCATGTCACAGAGATCTTCCGCACATAGGTAAAATACATGCTCAAAAGATGTAAGACTTCCCGACACCAAAACAAATTTACCTGACTTCGAAGGCTACCGCCAAAAATCTTGTGTACCAAACTTCTCCTGTAAGCATCAGAGGATTCACTTGGTACACCAGAAGGTAGACTACACTTGTGCATGCATTCAAGCAAATTGATCATGTACTCATGTGCATCCTCCTGCCGGCAATTTCTGAAGTTTCGGGATATGCCTATCCAATCAGATGAGAATCCTCATTAGTCTGATTATTAAGCCAAAATTGGCACACAATAGTGTAAACCAGAAAGGTCTGAGATGCATACATCGCAAGTTTGAGACCAAATCTTTTGGTGCTAATATTCTGCCATTAGCTTGACGGGCAGTCCTGACATGTTTCTGGATCGCACATAAAGCACAAAATCCAGCAACATGACCTACAAAAACGTATTCAAAAGAACACTGAATCAGACACTGGAAACAAGACTACCAAACACACTCGCTAATCTAGAAAACATAAGTGGTTTGGCTGATCAAAAAGCAACAAAAATTAACATTTTGAGCATCTAAAGCAACTTACAATATTTCTGATGCGCAGCGGTTTGCAGAGTAGCAGCTAAAGGCTCAGTGTATGTCAAACATTGCAATACGGAATTAAGAAAACATGTATTCCCGAGATTCTGCAAACCCGCACCCTACAAAATCACAAACACCGTTCACATATACACAAAGTCAATGAGAATTATGACAAGTATTGATAAAAAGGAAGCATTCTTACGCTAATCAGTTGATCAAAATAGAGATAGGATGGCTAAAAGGAAGAATTTGTACGATAAGCACTCACGATTTTGCGGAAGGTAATGCTAAAAGTAAGATCGGGTTCGAACCCATGTTCCAACAAATCGGAGCTGTCGGGTTTCTTAGCGGACGGTGCAGATAACAGTCGCTGGTTAGAGGAGCAAGGATTCAAAGTCTCGATCTTAAAATCGGAACGCCCATTAGAGAAACCGTTGAAGGGTTTCCTTGCAGGGTGAAACTCGATCTTTCTGAAGACGGCGGAAGCGGTAGAGGAAGCAACAGCGCAAGATCCGTTGTTGTTCGACGACGGATCCCGATCCGTTTGGATCGTGATTTCGGTGCTGCTCGTAGCAACCTCCATTCACCCCAAATCCAGAGGAATCAACAATCCGTGTGATTGTCGGGAAGAGAGATTGTGTGAATGAAGAAGAAGATGAGAGCCTTTGCGGCTGTGTGAAAAGAAAGGAGAGAAAGAGAGCGGAAGCTGCAACGCACTATTAAACCCTAGCTAAAGACCCAGCCACTTATTTTATTTTATTTTATAAATTTTGCATTTGATAGAGACAGGAGTTTCTGTTTCTGTTTTCTGTTACGGTGGTCTATACCGCGCCTGATTATTAACCCGGGGAATGAAACAGTACTTATTATTTATAGCCTTAAACCCTAATTTAAAGGAGGTTGAACTTGGAATAATATAAAAACCAATTCTAGGCCTAATCAATGTATAAGCTATAAATTTAGAACTATTCTAAAGCTTTTAAAATATAAAAATTAATGAATTAAATCCAAATAAAAGCTTCAAAATGTTGATATTGGTTCTTCACATTTTTTTTTTATATTTTGTTTAACTTATTTTAAATAATATTACCATAAAACTAACTCAGTATTGAATTATAAATGGAATTAAAAATCAATAGATATTCAATTTTTATTTTTCTGGTAGGAATAGATATTCAAATTTAACCTAATGGGAAAGAAATTCAAAAATAATATTGTTAATTTTTAAATTCAGTCAAATTTAATTGAATCCCTTCCTTCCATAATCCCCTAAACCCCTGAATTCTGTTCACTAATAGGCCTAATTAAAAAGCCCATTTATATGAGTTTGACGATTTGTTAGGAAGTTTGGAACTAAAAGGAGAAACTGGATTGGGCTTATTTCGATGAGTAAACCCGGAGCTTTTGAGGCCATATATAATAAACCCACACTAGTTGCAAACTGGTGCTGACTATTATTAATCTATGTAAAAGTTTCAATTTAAATAATTTTTTATATTGGAAAAAAAAAGCAATTAGTAAAGAAATAGATTTACTGCAGAAATCTTAAATCTTTTTAAAAAAATATGAAATTATGAATCAACTTTTTAATTTAGAGCAAGAGAAAGGAAAACAAAAGTTTAGTGGAAAAAGAAAAAGTAGAGGAATTGCATGGGGGGAGAGAAAAATTATAAAACTAAAAACAATAGCAGACAGCTATTGTAATTGGTAAACATGTGTAGTAGTAAAAGGATCCCGAGTCGGTGAAGACTCCAAAGTACGTTTGTATATTTATATATTTCAGAGTAGTGAATTGGAGGAAATCAATATCTATCTAATCCCCATAAGATACACCCATTATTGAAACCATGGCCCATTCATATATTTACTTATTTGTTTCTGTGTGACCGTTATTACTTATTTGTCTCATTCTTAAATTAGTGAATGATTAAAAAAAGATTGTGTGTGTGGATGGGTCATCAACTCATCATGGGTTTAGGTAAATGTTACTCACAAGTCACAATTAACAACTTTTTTTTTATAAAAGAAAAACAAATATGTTCGTTGCCACGGTAGTTTGGCTCACTCCAAATTTAATAACGTATTGTATTCGCAAAAGAAGATATACTAGGAGAAAGCAAAATGTGTTTTGTAGTATTAAAAAAGAGTCTATAAAGAGAGAGAGAGAGAATGTGCATGAAAATAAGAAAGACAGAGAGAGGGGAGGAAAACAAAGAAGCAGGTGCATAGGGAGAAGTGCCATGAGTCACGTGCCCTCTTACTCGACCACGTGCCGTCGAAGCAATCCCAATCCAACTCCGATTCGTGTTCCAATTTTTCATTGGGGTCTAAACTTGATTAGTGTACTACTATGTAATTAATTAGTGTGGTTACTAATTAGACACGCACACAGACGCAATTGCAAATTCACATTTAGATTAAGGAGACCAGGATCCGTTATAGCTGTTAATTAGGTAGGGTAGTTTATCCAATACACCAAGCATGCATTTAACGTTAATTGAGTGTTTGCTAGTACAATCCATGCTTGATAGTATAAATGTATTGATATTCATATATTACAAATTAAAATATGTATGCTTGTACTATCTATATAAAGTTACGGATTGTGACTTTTTCTTTTGGTGTAAAACCGATTTATTATCACTGTTTTCTGCCACAAAAAGCTGTCGGTGGCACTCACTTCACTAATCCAGTGACAGTAAATTTTTATAAAATAAGATTATCTAAATTAAAGTTAAAATAATAACAATAACACGTTAAATACTTAAATTAGATCCATTTGTTCATTCTCATCTCAAACACTCGACCTTTTATAAAGGAAAATTTAGTTTCACTCTCTCCGACTCCTTCCAAAATGATTTACTTTTTAATATCCAAACTCATCTAAATTTGGGTCTATATATGGCTCCGTATAGATATATTCTAATATTGCATTTAACTGACGTAGACAATATTCAATGCCATAAATTTTCCTCTTGGTTAGTTGGTGAAAAAAGTCAAAACCGAACTAATCCAACAAATATTCGTTAAATTTTAGCTAGTTTGGTGATGAAGTAAAGTCTTTAACATATTCTTACTTTTGTAAAAAAAAAAAGTTATATTGATATTTGATCAAAGTATGAGTATTTACATGAACCATGTGAATACGTATATAACCATTCACTTAAATCTCGTGAGGTACTTGAAGAACAAAAATAATAGTGGAAGAGGACGCAATTCAATTGTTAAACACGGCACATGTTGATTGATAGATAACGTAAACTTTATTTCATAAAGTAAAAAACAAGAAGTAATCAAAATTAATTAACTTCAAATAAAAAAAGAAAAGTAAAAAAGTAGAGAGATTGTGATCATAAACCTTGATGATTATGTTTAAGTAAGCATCTTTGCAGTGCAACCACATGCAAAGGCTTTAGGTTAATTTTAAAAGCAGTAGCCAATTATCCAATTTGGTGATCTATAGCTAGTCTCAATCTTCATGAGACAAACATAGGTCCCCCTCCTCTGTCTGATCTAACAACCCAACTCCAAATTCTGCTTTATCAGAAATTATATGAAATCAATTACCTTTTGGTGCCCAACAACCTCCATTTTCCTTCAGCTTCAAGGCTCATCATCATTACTACTTTCAAATTCACAGCTCGATTACTAGTACGACATAGACATAGACATAAAGACAGAGAATGGACCCAAGTAGTATCAACAGCAGCAGAAGAAAGAGAATTGGAGGAGCCGTTGTTGCTGCAGGTTCTGTTTGGGAAACGAGAATGCAGAGCGATGATGAAGTTTGTAATAACGCCATTGTTCTTCATGTTACAAACGAAGACAAGACTTCTTCTACTAAGCAAATGACTTTAAAGGATGAAACTTTATTAGGTGTTAATGGAAAGAGACGGACTTGGAAGTCTAGAGCGTCCGATGTGAAGAACCCATCAACGCTTGAGATTGTTCGAGCCAATTCTCTGAAGGTGACGAAGCCGAGATCAATTGGTACTCCTCCGATGACGCCGAGGAGATCGTTGTCTAGTAGTGATTCTAATGATAAGAGTCCGAGTGTGTCGGTGGTGGCGAAGAAGGCAAGATCTGAATCTGTAGAGGGGATTGAGAAGAAGACTACTCCGGGTCGAGTTAAGAAGATCCGATCGGAGGTCTGCACGACGATCGTTAAAGCCGGTGAATTTGATTCAGTTGCGTTGAGGAAAGTGAATTCGTTGCCATCTCCAAATTCTGAGAAATCTGATACGAAAACAGAGCAAGAAGTGACTATCATTGAGAATTCGAAGATCCCAGAAGAAGTCAAGGAGTTTGGTGTTTGTCAGGAGATGATCGTATCTGCTAAATCAAACGAAAATGAGCAGATTGACAATGGCGACCAGGAGATTGGTGATCAAGATGATTATGAAGAAGATGGAGATGAGGAGGAGGAAAGAGAAGTGGAGAAGAAGAGTGTTGATGTGAAGGAGATAAATGTAGCCAAGGAAAACAGAGTTGGTGGTGTTGAGATTAAAAAGTTTAGTCAATTTCAAAACAGAACATCTCCATCTCCGTCGTCCGTTCGTAAAATTTCGCCTCCGGTGATCAAAAGGGCAACTTCTGTTTACTCGGCCCCACCAAATTCTACTTCAAGCACAGGTTGTTTAATCCGAATTTCAGTGCTTTGTTTCATCGACCGCTATTTGCTTACTGAATTCTGATGAATCCTCTGTTTTTCACGACTGTTTCCAGATAGATTTGCAGAGCAAGAAGACAACTTTACTCATTCACAGAGTAAATTGCAGAGTCTGGGTGAGTTTCTTAACAGTTTACTGTGCATAATTCCATCTACAAATTTTTTTACTATGAAAAGTCTAAAGTATGTTAAATAATGAAATGAAATCTGGACAGTGGATCTGGTGATGTGGAGGGATGTATCAAGGTCGACGCTTGTGTTTGGCTTCGGAACATTCCTCATCATCTCTTCTTCCTACGCCAATGATCTCAATTTCAGGTTCTTTAGTTCTTTTCAATTGATCAAGGAGAATCTACACACAAGTTAGTTAAGTAGTATGGAACTAAAATGTGATGAAAATGTACAGCTTCATATCGGTGGTAGCGTACATGGGACTCATCTATCTCGGTCTCATGTTCGTATTAAAATCACTGATCCACAGGTTTGATACATAGACCTATTTCTCTCTCTCTATCTTTGCATGTTGTTTTTGTGATTGGGTTTAATAGGCATGTAATAATGGACGCAGGGGAATGGTGGAGGAGGAGAGACATAAAGTGGTTGGAGTTAGAGAGGAAGATGTCAAGAGGATGCTCAGACTCATAATGCCTTATCTCAACGAGTCTCTGCATCAACTCAGAGCTCTCTTCTCCGGTGATCCATCAACCACTCTCAAGGTAAGTCTTTTTCTTCTCACTTTCTCTCCTTCGTTTCCTCTTTCTCCCTTGACCTTAATAAAGAAGAGATGATGTTTTGCAGATGGGAGTAGTGTTGTTTGTCTTGGCCAGGTGTGGCTCTTCTATCACTCTTTGGAACCTCGCCAAATTTGGTACCTCTAGACTTCAAGATTTCTTGTTTTAAGAAGTGGTGTATGTAGATTTCTGACTTGCGAGTGTTTTGTCCTCGTGAGAACAGGCTTTTTGGGAGCATTTACAATACCTAAAATCTTCATATCATACTCAACACACTTCTCTGCATACGGTAACTAAAAACTCCTTCAATATCTTTCAGTTACATCTTCTATGAAACAGTTTTTAATCAAACAAAGTTGTGTACAATTCAGGAAATTTCTGGATGAGGAGATTCAGGGACGCATGGGAATCTTGCAATCACAAAAAGGCAGTGGCTTTGGCACTTTTCACCTTAGTTTGGAACCTCTCCTCAGTCACTGCCCGTGTTTGGGCAGCATTCATGTTACTCGTCGCCTTCAGATATTATCAACATAAGATGATTTGGACAACTGATCAAGCTGATGATGATGAGGATGACAATGAAGAAGAAGAAGCAGAAGAAGAAAAAGAACAAGTCCCTCCTAAACACAAAAGGGCTCCTCCTCATATGATGATGCCTAATAAACTCAAGAAAATTTCTTAAATATACTAATTGTTTTTCCTCCATATATAAACAACATTTACTATGTAATCTCTTTAGTTTTTAGTTACTTCTCTATACAAAGCTTACAGTTTATAATGTGAATCTGATCTTCTAAGTTCAATTAACTTATGCCAACAATCTAAAACTCACACACTTGAAATATTTATCCATTCTTCTTAAACTTAGTTAGACTTGAACCCAAAAACAAACAATCTTAATTAGGCTTCTAACGGGCTTTAAGCGGGCCTTATTACATAAACTATTCAGCTTTCGTGAAATAACAAATCGGACAGAAGTTGAAAGCTTTACTTCTTCACTTTTACGGTTGCTCACCGTCGTGACATCTCCACTCTTTTCCTTTCAAAATCCAAAATCACGATTTGATTTTCTCTCGCCTCCGACGAACAAGTTTAAGGTACCACTCCATGTTTCTCTGCGATTTCAATTCGAACTCCATGTGACCTTTTCTCTGTCTGTGTTTAATTTAGGGTTTACTCAATTCGTGACTTTCATTTGCGTTGAAAAATTTATCTGATTTTGCTTTGTTGTGACTTGTGAGTGGTTTTCAGATGAGCGTAGCAAGTGATTCTCCAGTTCATTCATCAAGTAGTAGTGACGATCTTGCTGCATTCCTTGATGCTGAATTAGACTCTGCATCAGATGCTTCGTCTGGACCCAGCGAAGAAGAAGAAGCTGAGGATGATGTAGAATCTGGGTAAACTCAACTCTCATATGTCATGCATTCTCTCTAATTGAATCTTCGAACTCTCTACTGGTATTTACAGTGTGTATATTTTCTCAAACCATGTTTCTCAATCTTTTAGGTTAAAGAGACAAAAGTTGGAGCATTTAGAGGGTGAAGCTCTCTTTATTGATTCAGTCTTATTTTTCTGTCTTTCGTTTGTTCGATTGTATTGAATTTTGAACCTTATGCTTGCAGAAGCATCCTCAAGCAAAGGCGAATGCGAGCATCCAGGATCATTTGGGAATATGTGCTTTGTATGTGGACAAAAACTGGAAGAAACTGGTGTTTCATTTAGATACATACACAAGGTATCGATTTCAGAATAGCTTCTCTTAAATCAAATCTTAGTTTTTATTTAATGAGCTTTGGGAAATCTGTTTTCTTAGGAAATGAGGCTCAATGAAGATGAAATCTCCCGGTTGCGTGATTCAGATTCGAGATTCTTGCAACGCCAGCGGAAGTTGTATTTAGTTCTCGATCTAGACCACACACTGCTAAATACAACCATACTGAGGGACCTAAAACCAGAGGAGGAATACTTGAAAAGTCATACTCATTCTCTTCAAGGTGATACATTCAGCTACATTGTTTTGCTTCTTTTTCAAATGTGATCTTTGTGCATGGAACTTCAGTCTAGTATTTGTCTTTTTTTTTGTTCCATCTAGATGGTTGCAATGTTTCCGGAGGCAGTCTTTTCCTACTGGAATTTATGCAAATGATGACCAAACTGAGGCCGTTTGTTCACTCATTTCTAAAAGAAGCTAGTGAGATGTTTGTGATGTACATATACACAATGGGAGATAGGAATTATGCACGACAGATGGCCAAGCTGCTGGACCCCAAAGGAGAGTACTTTGGTGATCGGGTCATTTCTCGGGATGACGGCACAGTGAGACATGAAAAGAGTCTAGATGTGGTGCTTGGACAAGAAAGTGCTGTTCTGATTCTTGACGATACAGAGAATGTAAGTATGATTTGTAATTTGTCAATGTTTCATGTAACTTTTAATCATGATATTGAGTTGTGCTGATGATACTTGGTTTGATGCTCAGGCGTGGCCAAAGCACAAGGACAATTTGATTGTGATAGAGAGATATCACTTTTTTTCTTCGAGCTGCAGGCAGTTTGATCACAGATACAAGTCTCTATCGGAGTTGAAGAGTGATGAGAGTGAACCAGATGGGGCACTTGCAACTGTCCTGAAAGTCCTAAAACAAGCGCATGCTCTATTCTTTGAGGTATGCACTCACTGGATCTAAATAAAACTTATCTCTTGTCTTGTTGGAGTTTGTTGATTATATTATTCGTTTGTTTCAGAATGTGGATGAAGGCATATCAAACAGAGATGTTAGGTTAATGCTGAAACAAGTGCGTAAAGAGATACTTAAAGGATGTAAAATAGTGTTCAGTCGGGTGTTCCCAACCAAGGCAAAGCCAGAAGATCACCCCCTGTGGAAAATGGCTGAGGAACTGGGAGCCACCTGCGCAACGGAAGTGGATGCATCAGTGACACACGTTGTGGCAATGGATGTGGGAACAGAGAAGGCTCGTTGGGCCGTTAGAGAGAAGAAGTATGTGGTTCATAGAGGATGGATAGATGCAGCTAATTACCTTTGGATGAAACAGCCAGAAGAGAACTTCGGTTTAGAGCAGCTCAAGAAGCAATTGACCGAAGAAGAGTGATTTATGTAACAACAATGAGAAAGAAGAGATAGCTTTTTTTTGTTGGATATTAATTATGAATCTATGTCTAAAGTAAAGTTTTGTAATGTACATTACATTGTATCTCTGATATTTAAACAAGGTACTAATTTTTGGTTGATCTCCTTAATTATTTTGTTTCGTCTATGCTTATTTGCGAAGGTCTGTAATCTACCGACAACTTTTTTGGGCCGGGCCTAAATGGGCCGTATATTTATGTCCCTCATCTACTTTCATTTGTTTTGTTTGGTGTTTGTTTCTGGTTTCTGATTCCGTCTTCTTCGCTTAGACATGGCTCTCGATACTTATGCGTCGTCGAACCCTAATGATGTTCATGAGGATGTTCTTCTTAAAGCTAGAGATGCTTGTTACAAGGTCCGTCTTTCTCTCTTCTCATTTTCGTTGTTGTGATACTGATTTGTGTGATTTAGGTTAAATTGTAAGTGATCATTAATTGGTGCAGGCCAGAGATGCTTTTTACGCTTGTCTAGAAAAGGAATCTGGTAAAAAACCAACTGAAATCGCCACCGTGGGTCTTCTCTATCCTAAGGAGTGTAGCAATTCTAGAACCCAATTCGTCAACAACTGTCGGTCCTCTTGGGTACTCTCTTCTTTCAATTAGTTTTGCAAATTGCAATCTTTATATGATTTGTTTGGGAATTAATGGAAGAAATGAAAAATTGTAGGTGAAACATTTCGATAGAGAGTACTGTAGGAACAAGAGAGTTCAAAGGCTGTTGGATGATGGAGATGAGAGGAAAGGTCCAATGTCACTTCCTCAGCCTTACACTTTCAAGCCTTCTCCTTCCACTTAGAAGATTCCTTCCTTTCTGGTATCTTATTAACTCTTACTCAATATGTCCTTATTTGACTTCAACCTTAGATTCTTTAATTTGTCTTATGTTTGCATATCCCTCTAGTGTTCTGTGTTTTCATCATTGCTCTTATGATCAAGCTTTTTTACCTTGATCACATCAAATTCGTCCTCATTCAGGGTAGGTTTTTGTTTGTCTTTGTCAGGTGTTGAGGAAGATTACAATGGCCAAATACTGTTCCTGAATCATTTTCTTTGCCTAGTTTTTTAGATCTTTATTTGTGTTGTAAGCCTTTGAACATGGGAATAAAGTGCCACATTTCAAGAACCTGATTATTTGCCTTTATGTCTATTACCCAAAACTTTTGTTGATCAAGTAACAATATTCTAATTATACAGATGTGTGTATAGAACCTGATTGTTTGAATGAGCTACTGAAGCAGTGAGTTATAGACAAAAGGGAAGTTAGGAGGGTATGAGTGTTTTCTTCTGCCTCTATTGGCCAGGGGTCTTATTAGCAGTTTTGGTATCCGATAACCGAAAATAGCCGGGCCGGTTCAAGACTTTGGGCCTATCTCTATAATAATTACGAGAAAGTTGAAGGTTCAACATGAATATTATACTGTTTCCACGAACCACGATTGTGCAAACAAATATGTTAAGGCACCACGCACTAGTAACGTAACACGTTGACACAAAGTGATTTGGGAAGGTAGTGGGACGCATGTCTCTAAATTTCCGGTCCCACCACCCATGACCCAACACACGTATACGAATGTTCATCTCTTGTCGGTTTTGTTCTTTGTTGCAACTGTTTTATATTATTGTTGCTTAGCAGAGAAAATAGTAAAAAGATAGGGAGATTAGCGTTTGACTTAAACTGAGAAAACGAAACACATGAGTATTCTATGGTTCAGGCCTTGGAAGCAGATACATCATCCATAGTAGACGAGGCTTCAGGTGCAGCAACTGCAGTTGCTGTTACATTTGAATCCTCTGCTGCTACAGCACTGGAGATGGGGTTAAAGAGGGATCCACGAGAGTGAGTAGTTGATGATGATATCGCGGTTGCGAGAGATATTGGCATTAAGCAAAGCCCCTTCCCTTGAAGGTATTGCATTGCTGATCCCATGTCTTCCTCCATCAGTTTCGCCACTCTTTGTTCTGTTGACCTTAGGCTCTCATTGGACGATCCTGTAGCGTTTCCATTCCCATTTAAGCCATTGCACGGTGCAGTGAGGGCATTGAGCCGTCCTCCTGCCTACATTACCAAAAACCATGACGATTGATGATGATTGGTGATGCCACTATACATATGTTGAAAGCCATAAGGGACTAAGAAACTGACCTCTGCGGAGAGACCATTGAGGCGTGGACCAACTGATCCTGCACCTCCCAATCTGCTCATGCTTAGTACTTTGACTTGAAGCTGAAGGAACCTAACATACTCGATGATCTCGTCCAACATTGATGCCTTATCCGTCTGCATCTCACCATCAACCAATTCGGTTATTATGCAAATCCAAACAAGATTCATAAATTAGGAAAGTAGTGAATACCTTGTTGGTGTTGGGAACCAGTTCTTGGAGAGACTTCATACGCTCTGCGATGCGTTCCCTTCTAAGCTGTACAAAACCATACAATCAGAAACACAAGATAAGAGAAGAAGGATATGGAGGAAGTGAACAATGAGATACCCTCTCAGCGATACTGTGAGGATCGGTGGCTTGGCCTCTCCTGGCTCGAACTCTTGGCTTTTGACGAACAACAGGTGCGCTCGTGGTCGACACTGTACCTTGTGGCTGTAACCCTTCTTGGCTACCCATTGTTGGACCTCCTGACTCCTGCATTGACAAACAACAACAACAACACAGAAAAGGATCAGAAACATTCTTAGTTTTGGTGAGTTATGATGTAAGATAATAGTTTTGGTACCTGAGGATGATGGAACTGGTCGGGGAAGGGGGCGTCGACGGCTAGAGCGTGGAAAAGAGATTGTGGCGGAGGAGGAGGAGGAGGAAGAGATGGATCCCAACAAGGAGGGAGAGAGGAGAGCATTGACATGGAATCAAGGAAGAAGTCATTGTTTTGGTTTATGAATTCTCCTTTTCCTTCTCCATTTCCATTTTCCATCTCTTCTTCTCTTCTTCTGGTTTCTTCCTCTGTTCCCTCCCCTGTTTTTATTCTTTTCAAAAAAATTTGATTTCTATTTTTTTAATTTACTGGCCGTTTCATTTGTTCTTTCATTACTCCCATAAATATTTTAGAATATTAAGTATCTCGAATCTTTCACATATTATCTCACAAAAGTCGTACGTCGCCGGCCTCTTTGTATAATTGTTTTTGTTCTTAAAATTATCCTAAAATCTAATTCTCTAATTAATCGAATCTGTATACAATCCATTTTTACATTTTTCTTTAATTTATTTACTGAATTTTTTAATTTTCATATTTTATAAAACATTTTGTCCTTTCGAATGATTAAAATGTTTCCAATTTGAATTTAATCATATTTTACAAATTGTTTTATGCAAATTCAAAAACAAAAACATTAAAAAAAAAATTATAGCTCAATTATTCCACTACATTGTATTTGAGAGAAAACAGCCCAAAGTAAATGAAAGGCCCAAACCCACAGAGAAATTATAAAGCTCAAAGCCCAAATTTAAAGTGGTCCACTTGATTTATAAGTCGGTCCAGCTAATATATAACACACAAACTTTACTTTGGTTACCTTTTTTTTCAAACCTCTCTCCTCGACCCTTTAATTTCTAATCACCGACCAAAATTGATCGGAAACCTAGAGCTCTTCGTATTGCTCCGCCACCATGCATATCCGGCGCCAGATCTTCGTTAAATCTCCTGACTGTCAAAAAGTCGTCGCTCTGCAATTGGATCCTGCGCAATCTCTATTAACTCTTTCGGGTATCACTTCCTTACTCGAATCGTCGCAGCGTATATCGTTTTCGGCTTGCTCGATTACTCTAGATGGGAAGCTTTTGAATGGCTCTACACGGATCCAAGTATCGAAGCTTCCTTCTGTATCCATGCTCACTCTTTTCCCTCGCCTCCGTGGAGGTGGAGGAGATGGTGGGGCAACGGGAGCCGAGTCTCGCGATTGCTATCTCAATATGTACGCGGAGAAGAAACCTGACAAGGTTGATCCTAATGAGCAGAGGCTCTCCAAATGGTTGAATTGTGCTTTGTCTAACGAGCCTTTGGCTGAGCCGTGCGTGATTGATCTCCTTGGGAATTTGTTCAATAAAGAAGTTTTGGTGCACGCTTTGTTGTCTAAGAGGTTGCCTAAACAATTCTCGTACATTAAGGGTTTGAAAGATATGGTGAATATTAAGCTTACGCCTGTTGCTGGTTCTGATGGTTCATCGCAAGATACGACTAGTGCACAGTTTCAGTGTCCGGTCTCAGGGCTTGAATTCAATGGAAAGTACAAGTTTTTCGCTTTGAGGGGATGTGGACATGTGATGAGCGCAAAGGCGTTGAAGGAAGTGAAGTCTTCTTCTTGTTTGGTGTGTCATGCGGATGTCAAAGATTCTGATAAGATTGTGATCAATGGTACTGAGGAGGAAGTAGATTTGTTGAGGGAGAGGATGGAGGAGGAGAAAGCTAAGCTGAGAGAGAAGAAAGGTGTCTCAAAGAAGAGTAAGAACGGTGCTGCTGTGGTGGCTGATACAGGTGCGAAGGTCGCAAAGAGACAGATAGAGGATGGGAATGTCAATGGCAATGGTATAACTGTGAAGAAATTCAAGGCGGCGGATAAAGTGCCGGTTAATGCTACTAAGGAAGTCTATGCTTCTCTCTTTACTTCCTCTAAGAAGAAGTCTGATTTCAGGGAGACTTACTCTTGCAGGTCACTTCCTCTCGGCAGGAATTGATTTGTTGGATCAATGTTGTTTACCTGCTCGCTTCATTTGCTCTGTAATCTGTTTTGATTATATTGATATATCAACTTGCTTTTGTAATTTCGCCTACTGGATAATATAATGTTTTTCTTTTCCTTTTGCAATTGGTAAAAACAGTAAACATGTTTGCATCCACTATGCTAAAACTAGTAAAAGTGTTGTATCATAAGCTGCAATTGTAACAAGAGGATATGTATGTTGTTTACATCAATGCACGGGTCAATGGCTTTGCAGCTCAATTCAAAATGTTATATAGTCATCCAAAAACAGATAGCAGATTTGCACAAGCAGTTCACATAAAGCCAATAGTTTCCAGATCGTGGAAACTCGTGACCATAGTACTCTCATTGGCTTAGCCGTGCCTCTCTCTTAAGCACCTGTGCGGCATAGAAGTAAAACAACTGTCAAGAATTAAGTTTTTCCCACAAATCTAGATGAGGAAAAGAGATGAATGTAGGCATTAACCTCATCAGCAAACTTGATCAAAATAGTAGTTCGAGGACGTTGTTGTCCTTCAATGGGTACAAAATGAGCCGTTACCACAGCAGGAAACCCTGCGTTATCCAGAACTCCCTACATAGAGGAAACCGTGTCAGGCTCATTATCTTCTTCCTCTACCAATTAAATTTGAACCCTATTCGTGAATATGTCAAGGGAGCACTCACCTTCACTATGCCAGCAACAAACGCTCCGCAGTTGAATGTTCCCATGTCTTTTGGAATCGAAATGAACCTACACTTTCACATTTGTTATCAGTTTTCTTGACCTTAAAAAAATTACATTATCTCAGAGTGTTTATGGAAAGAGCTGGAGCAGTATAAACCTGTTAACAAGAAGCTCCTTTTCACTGATCATGTACTCATCTTCATGTTCTGTTCCTTTTTCAAGTGAATCAGCAACCTATGGCATGTTCGTTAAGTGTGAGTTAGAATCCAGGAACAGGCATGTCGATAGAAACACTCAACAACTAATTGAATTTGAAATCGCCACTCACCTTTCCAAACAACACTTTCCACACAGTACTGTGAACGAAAGACAGAATTCCCAGTAACCGTGTCTCTCTTCTGTTTCCCTGAAACAATGAAACAATATATCCATAAGACATGATTGAACTCTGCATTGCTCTTCCATGAACAAAACTAGAAGTATGGAAACGTTCTTTTTTTTTTCCAGTTTTTGAGGCAAAACACACAAGTAAGAATATCAGATTGCAAAAATAAGATGTACCTTTTCCCGGTTGCAAAGAAGCTCTAGAACTCGAGATCCAACTGCATACCCAGCATCCTCTAGTCTGAGAGTCATCATAAAAGAAAACACATTGTTAAGGATGGAATGTAAATGAATTAGACTAATAAAAAAAAATCATATGTATTTCTAAGAATCCAATCAGCTCACCTTCTTTCAAGTTCAGCTATATTGTCAACCTGGGTTTGATTGTACTGAACGAGCTCCGAGAATAAGAAAGCAAATGCGGTCAAGCTCACCTACAACACAAGTACAGTTCCAAAACGACTAACCAATCAGCAGATGCTCGAAATCGAATGATCACAATAAAGAGATCAAAGAAGAAGAAGATCAAAACCCGAGAGATTTGAAATCGAACCCTCCCACAACTATTAGATCCGGATCCAAATTGAACAATGTTCTCAATTTCCATACTTAGTTCAGTGTAAAAGTTTCTGAGGAAAGCTCCGAAATTGGAAGAGAAAAGTGGATCTACGTAGCGAAAACGTACCTCTTGCTTGCCTTTGCTGAGAGGCTTGTCAAGGACGTTGGAGTACTGTTTCATTTTCCCGACTCCGATCATATTCTTCGGTTTTCCGGTGAGAACGAGCTTCCCAGAACCAGAACCCTAAACACAGAACCTTTCTTAGTTTTCCGGTGAAAGAATCTGAAGATGCTTTTGTTTATTGCAACCTGGTTTGTCTTTTGGTTCGATGAAAGTACAAAAAAAGAGTTTATTTACATTTTTGTTAATATTAATTTTTACTTTTTCACTAATCCTAATTGGGGTAGAAAAAAAAAGGGGTAAATAAGTGTATAAATAAGACCCTAGCGATGATAAAAAGAAGCCGAGACTTGTTGAGAAGAAGCCCTTAAAGCTTCACCGTCTCTCTCTCTCTCTTTCTCGTGAGCTTCAATTCGAATCGGCCGTTCTTCTTCTTCTTCCTCCAATCTCTTTACTCCAATGGAAGAGGACGATGAGTTCGGAGATCTATATTCCGACGTTCTCCAGCCGTTTCAACCTCCCGTTGTTCTCCCTCCTCCGCCTCCTCTTCCTCACCGTTCAATCGACCTCAACCTCCGATCCCAAGATCAAGATGTCTCAGAACCTAATTCAGCTCCAATCTCTAGGGTTTCGGACAACGATGCCGTAAAATTATCTACTCAGGACGCGACTCGTCAAGCAATTGTCGATGGTGGCGGCGACGATAAGGATATGAGCTTTGATATCGAAGAACCCGATGCCGATTCTACACCTACGATTCCTGGTCTTTTCGTTACTGGAGCGTTACCTGGTTTGGCTACAGATCGAGGCGTTTCGCAAGTTACGACAAGAATTGAGCAGCAGGTTGGTGGTGGTGGCGATGGAGGCTATGGAGGACAAGGAGAAGGAGATGATTGGGATAGCGACAGTGAAGATGATTTGCAGATAGTGTTGAATGATAGTAGCCGTAACGTCATGATCGGAGGAGCTGATAGAAGATCAAGGATGGGAGATAATGAAGATGACGATGATGAAGATGATGAAGACCCACTTGTTATAGTGGCCGACACGGATCCAAATCAACCTATGGAGGAGCAGATGTGGGGAGAAGATGGTCTTCAAGGGATTGAAGGAGATGGCAAAGACGGAGGAGAAGCTGGCAAGGGAAGTGGACCAGGAGGTGCTACTGGACCGCCCAAAGCAGGGTATAGCAGTCATGGGTATCATCCGTTTCATTCTCAGTTTAAGGTCAGTGTCGATGCAACACTGTTGTCACTGGTCAGATTACTTAGTACCTGGGTTTCTTGTCGTTACCCTGTTTTAGTTTTCTTAAATTCTGAGTGCATATATACTTTGTACTTGTATCTAAACCTGAATGCAAATGCAGAGTGTGTTAATCAAAGAAATTGGAGTCTGCTTCTAGATTTTGACAAACCATCTCTTTACTTGCTTACCCAAAGACCGGGTGTTTGGTCATAAAATGAAGAATGTGAAAGGGAGATAATAACCTATTCACTTTCTCTCTTGTATATCGCAATCCTACACCACCATCAATTACGATGTTCAACAGTTTTTTTTCGTAATTCCTTGGCTATTGAAGAAGAAGACTGTAAGAAGAACAATAACCAGTTTCTTGAGACACTAACTAACTTTATAAAGCCAACACCCCTTCAAAGATTTTATTTATGTTATTTGGAGTTATCATACCAACGTTATGCCGAAACAAAATAAGGGTGGTATTGTTCTACTTGACATTTACATATATTTTTCTTGCAGTATGTAAGACCGGGGGCAGCTCCCATTCCTGGAGGTGCTGCATCTGTTGGTGGACCCTCCTCAGGTCAAGTTCGTCCACCCGCCAACCTTGGTCCTATGGCTGGTCGTGGCAGAGGAGATTGGCGTCCACTGGGAATGAGGAATGCTTCTGCTGCACAGAAAGGGTTCCACCAGCCTTGGGGTAGTAATACAGCAGGGCGTGGACTGGACTTCACTCTTCCCTCTCACAAGTAATTTTTCATCTGTTCAGGAACTAGAGGTTCTAGTAGCTTAGGCTCATGTCTGCATATCAATCTTTTTGACTGATTTGTTCTTTGTTTCTTTTATTTGCTGTCTACTCTGTGCTTTTTAGGACTATATTTGAGGTCGACATAGATAGTTTTGAAGAAAAGCCCTGGAGATATCCAGGAGTTGAGATGACAGACTACTTCAACTTTGGACTAAATGAGGAGAGCTGGAAAGACTATTGCAAACAGCTGGTAATTAATAACTGTGTTTCATATCCTTATTTTAGCGGATGAAGAGTACTAAGAGGAGTATCTTTTAATTTCGTACAGGACCAACACCGTATACAGACTACGATGCAAAGCAGAATACGTGTTTATGAAAGCGGTAGAACGGATCAGGTAAAGTGGATTTTGGCACATATTGTGGTGTTTACGAGCTGATTATTCTTTGCAGCTGGACAATATTTGTCTACATCAGATACCAAAGGGTGACAATGTATTCCTAATCATTCTCTTGTACAAATGATAGGGTTATGATCCAGATCTACCCCCAGAGTTAGCTGCAGCAACAGGGGCACAGGGTGTTCCCGTTGATTCTTCAAATTTAGTGAAGCCAGACTCTGTTCAAGGTGATTCAGCGAAAGTGCCAGCCAATGTTAGACCGACACTAGTATGATTTCTCCTTCCTTTGCTTTCATTTTAAAGTAGCATTGTCAATATGTGGTTTATTATATTGTATATCACAATGGTAACATTGTCGCTAGACATTATCTTGTTAGTTTTCAAAGCTTAAGAGTATTTCTTGAATTTGTTTTCTCTCAGCCCCCTGGAAGACCAATACCTGTGGAGACTGGTTCTGGTGAACGTCTTCCGTCCATTGATACACGTGCTCCTCGGATGCGTGATCTAGATGCTATCATTGAGGTTGAACATGTTTCAAATTTCTCTTGATTTTGGTTTACTGGTGAGGCATCTTTGCATACTGTATACTGACTGCTACTAACTGATATTGATTTTTTTGCTAGATTGTATGTCAGGATTCACATGAGGATGAACCCTCGGGTGAAAATGGCACAGATCAAGCTGATAGTAGCCTTCCTGGAGAAAATGTACCAGTTGAGACTAGTTATGTTAACAACAAAAGACCTGACACGGAATCTGCTGAACATAGTCCTGCACAGGATGAGCCACATAAAAATCTTCTCAAAAAGCAAGACGATGAGATCTCTAGAAGCACAGATAGTGGCCAGAGTTTTCGTTCATCGTCTCCTGTTGGAGACAGAGGCACAAGGTCATCAAGTGTTGACCGCGAAGATGTGGGAGGTGAAGCTGGCAAAGATGCTGAGATGGGGGAGGAGCTTAAAATGAGTTTTACATCCCCTCAGTCAGCAGTGCAAGAAGATGATGGAGGGGAGTCAAAGACGGAGAGGAGTAGTGAAAGCAGCAAAGCAAGATCTGGAAGTCACAGAGATTTTCAGCAAGAAGAGGACGTTATTCAAGATAAGCATTCTTCTCGACCAGCTAACAATAGGAAACAGTACGATAACAATGCACCTCATCAGAGCAGAAAGAATCAGGACAGAGGGAAGGAAATGGAAAGAACACGAGCGGCGAGCAAAGGTGGTAGAGAGAACTCTAATCCACATATGGAGCTTGATTCTACTTATATCTACTCAATTGCAAGTCGCGAGGATTTTGATAAAAGAAAAGAGCGAGATGTTGATGGCGCAGTCTGGCGCAGGAAAGAAGATGACCCATACAGTAGAAGAGGTGGGGATGAAGGGTCTAGAAAAAGGGATCGTGAAGATGATCCAGGCTTTAGGCAGAGGGGTAAAATGCGCGAGAATGAAATACGCAGCAAAGATGATCAGGTTCCTTCCAGAAAACATATGGATGATGCTGGTATGAGAAATATTTATGAACCGGATGATCACATTAACAAGAGGAGGAAGGATGAAGAATACTTGAGAAGAAGCCGGCCTGAAAAAAATGAAATCTCATATGGTCAAAGGGAATCAATGAGCCGCGTGAAACGAGAACGTGATGATAGGTTGGAGCATCAAAAGAGAGATGTCCAACATAAGATCAGAGATGATTTTGACGACCACGGTTCTCTCAGGCAGAGAGATGATATCTATATGCAGAGGGATGGAAACGAGAGGTTGAGGGAGCGTGATGTTTTGGATAAATTGAAGCTGCCTCACGAGGATGGTATATCAGCACGAGGAAGAGAGAGGCAGGTGGCAGTAAGGGGCCACAGAGGTTCCGAAGATCGATCATCAAGGATGAAGGATGAGTATAAAGCTTCTGACAAAGAGCATGTCACGAAAGATACATTAAGGCATGCTAAACAGACAAAGAGAAGGGACTACCCTGGTGAAGAAAGTTCTTCCCATCATAGAGGACATGAAGACTTCTCTGCACGGACAGACAACATAGTTAACAATGAGAAAAAACCAAGGCAGGAGAGGACAGGTGCTAAAATTGATAAGTTTATTGATACTTTGGATGGCCAGCGATTGCAAGACAGAAAACATAAAGATTCTAGACGAAAGATTAAAGAACAGCGAGAGGGCACAGAATCACTTAGCAAGCAAGGGGAGCAAAATGGCAGTTCCGTAGTGACAGTATGCTCCATCAGCCTATGATTATTTTTTGTATCTCATCCAAGTTTTGCAAACTGCACATAGCATGTTTATCGTGAATGCAATATATCCCGCAAAGTTTTATGTTCTGTTGCGTAACTTACCTAAGATATTACATGGTTTGGTCAGTTTTATTCTGCTTCACGGTCAGTACTGATGTTTCTTTCATATCTTCCAGGGATCAAAAGGAACCAACGACGCAAGGAATTGCAGGAGTGAGATCCCACATCAGCCTAACACCGCCAAAAGACACAAGGAAAATGCATCCTCTGGTGATGAGATACACGATTCAAAGAGAGGACGTACAAAACTGGAGCGTTGGGCAAGCCACAAAGAGAGAGAAGATGCTGTCTCTGCCAAGTCATCATCCATTTCCTCAAAACTAGAAGAAAAGGAAAACAACACTAATGGCCGTCTTAGTGAACCTGTTCATGGTTCTATTGGAAAGAGCCGGGATGTAACTGAAGAGAAAATTGGCCATGATCTTGCAGACACAAAAGATGGAAGCGAGAAGGGACCAGGAGACCGGCACTTGGATACGGTTGAGAAACTCAAGAAACGCAGTGAAAGGTTCAAGCTTCCAATGCCCACGGAGAAAGACACCACGGGAGTAAAGAAAATGGAGTCTGAGACACTGCCCTCCGCAAAAATTGAAGGCCCTGTGGATTCAGAGGTGAAAGCAGAGCGGCCAGCAAGGAAAAGACGGTGGACGAGTAGCTGAGAGTCATAAACTGGAGTTGAAATAAAAAGCGATGAACTGTGGCCCTCTTTGGCTGGGTTGAGGAAAGTTTGATTCTCAATGTAGCTTACGATGCTTAAACGGATGACATGAGATTCTCCCATCCCACGGAGCAGTTGTAGCAGTAATGCGATGAAAGATCAAGCTCAATGGAGATTATTTAGGTGTTTAGGGAGAGTATGTGTGGGATGAGCGAAGTTGTGTAAGAATAGGGAGGGAATACGCATAAGGATAACTCTGAGAGAATACTCTTGTAGTAGTTGATGTAACTTTTGTCAAAGATTATTGGTCTTTTAGTTTTGTTCTTATACTTAGCGCCTCCGGAGAGAGCGAGAATATTTTAAAAATACTTGACAGCACTGTATTATATACTGTAGTAATTTTGTTACTATTTTAAATTTGTACTCGGCCTTTGGTCTTGATCATTAGTGTTAACAATGTGAGTTATCAGAAAGCAACAACTATGAAAGTAGAGACTGTGGTAACGAAGGATCGTAAATAAAATATGAAAGATTATCAAGACTCAAAATCTTTACCGAAAAAAACATTCCTATGACAACAAAGAAAGTTTCTGTAGAGCTTTTGATCTATAACAACAAATCACTGTTTGATGCATATTTTGGTTAACATGAGTAAAACATAGATAACTCAAGTTGTGTCAGTTTGAAAACGCTGAGGGCAAACATGTTACAACCTATATGAGGTTATATGGTGTGATCAATCTCTTTAGGCTGTATAAAGGAGTCCCAAAGCCATCATTGCCAGCAAGGAAAGGCTGAGATTAGCAGCAATGGCAACGGTGCCTGAACGAGGAGGAGTTTGTGGCGGACCACCTTCAGTTCCATTGGAGGCCAACTTTGCAACTGGAGGCAGAGGCGGATCAATCACGTCTTTGGCATCAAGAGGTGGGTTTGGGGGAATAGCTGGTAGTTGTGCTTCCTTGTCTGCCACGGTGAGTAGAGCTCCAGCATCTGCAGGTAAGATGGCATAGGGCTGGTCTTTGTTCAAATCTGAACATGGACTCCCTGCATTTGCATCAAATATAATTGATCAGCCTTATCTTGGTAATGTTTTTGTTTTTTGTTTTTTTGTAGAAGTTTAAACTTACTTAGGTATCTGGTAGCGGTGGCAGGGAACTCCGTGATGACTCCATCAACGCCTCTCCCTGCAATGAATGTTGCAAGCTCTATCGTAGGATCAGAGAAGTAGTCGAACGCTATGGCGATGTACTCATTTCTTAGCACCGAGACGTATACAGAGATATTCGCTTTGTGCATTTCCTCTACCACATTAGTTTTCCCCGTGGCAAAGCTTTGGGAGACGGTGATGAGGGAAGTTCTCAAGAGATTGACAGCATCTGCATGCTTCTTGATTTCTTCGATGGATGTCTTAGGAGCATCTCCGATCTCCTTGTCGATACTCAAGACTCTTGTGTAAGGAGGGACAGCCTCGAAACTAGATAGAACTGAACTGTCATCCGACTGAATCAAAACCTTCTGGGTTGATTGCTTGTCGAGTGTGGAATTTGTAAGAGCAGACTTGACTACGTCTACGACTCCTAAGCCTTTCTTCGAGGCTAAATAAGCAGCATTCTGTCAACAAAAACAGTGTTAGTGGAGCTTCCTTGTGTTAGTCAAGGAGCATTTGGAAGTTAAATGGCTTGCCTGAATGTTGATTAAAACTCCGGTGACTGCCTTTGCTTTGCCGAGCTCAAGGAAGTCCGCAAGAGTCGTGAACTTCCCGGCGTTCTTGTTTGCGGGGTTTCTCTGGAAGCCCGTGGCAGTGAAGGGGTTTTCTATTTGTGCTGAAGACAAAGATATCCCAATGCTCAGTGACTTAGTTGAGAATAAGATTAGTTTAAGAAATCTATAGAAAAGAAATCAGTTTCTTACGCTTCACAGACTGGATCTCGGCCCATGTAAGATCAAAAGAGAAGATTCCGTTGGTAGGCTGGATCTCAGGAACGCTGGTGGCTCGGGACATGAAAGTAGTCCTGGCGGTGGTACTTGCTGAGAGGTCTGCAGCATCATGGCAGAAAGCGATTCCGTCTTTGGACATCTGAACAGAGCAGTCAATTATGTCTGCTCCATCGTCGATTGCTTTCTGGTAAGCCAGATCAGTGCAGCCTGGATAGTCTCCGCTTGCTCCATTGTGAGTTATAACCAATGCATGCCCTGCTTTGGGGAGATTGCCGTTTTGGTGAGAAAAGCAAGCTGCAAGAAAACAGACGCTTTAGCTTCTTCTTAATAATCAGCTATCTGAGGAAACATATATAGCAAGTCATCTCACTGATTGATTGTGATGCTGTTGGCGGGAAATCGGTGATGACACCATCAACAGAGAACTGGCCATTGTCCACAAACTGGAGATACTCAGCAGAGGGATCATAGCTGTAGTTAAAGCTGGTGCGCAAGTCGTTGGCAAACCCTGAAGCATAGACCTCTAGACCGGCTTTGTGAGCATCAGCCACAAAAGTGGTGGCGGGCTTAAGGTACTTAGCTGAGTCAATGGGCCAAATGTAGTCTTTGGGCACAAGAACGCCTGAAGCAAAGGCCTTGAT
>Ga0041059_1000101_pt1 | contig 47943 bp, 40 predicted proteins | sample AraColnosormetaG_FD_56232 | JGI IMG/M metagenome (GOLD analysis project Ga0041059, IMG submission 56232) | Arabidopsis roots microbial communities from North Carolina, USA - Col MF nosort | ecosystem: Host-associated > Plants > Roots > Unclassified | place: USA: North Carolina | collected...
AAAAAAAAAAAAAAAAAAAAACTTTGGAATCAAGCAAAAAAGACAATTTCAACAAAAAAAGTTAAGAAATTTAAACGAGTTAGAGATGGAAACAGACCTTGATAAGACGATTGTTAGCTGTTGCACGAGAAAAACAATCAAGGAAAGCTGAAATCGACTTCACGACATGTCTCTGTATCTCAATATCAGTACACTTCCACTTCTTCTCTTTCTCATCACAAACCCTAACAAGCCAACAACCAAAATTTTCTCAGGAAACAAATTCAAAAAGGGAAAACAGCAAATTAAACATCGAGAGATTGAGAGTAAAGAGCAAAAAGAGGACCTGAAGCCAAGATTGAGAGCGTGATAAAGACGGTGGTGAAGAGTATTGATGTGGGCAGTGGTGTTTCCTCCCTTTGACGACGCCATATCTGTCGCCGGAGTTTTCGTTCTGACTGAAAATTGACCGGTGGATTTGATACAACGGAGTGATTGATACACGACACAGAGAGACCGTCCTTTGATTTTTTGATAATGGGCCTTTAAATAAGGCTTTCTCTTCCAAACTAATTCGCATATTTCTATTCCCAAACAATTATAAAATTAATAAACCCGAAATAATTTTTAAAAAATCATCACGCAATTCAAAAAATGTTTTCCTTAAAAAAATTGTAGTGTAAACTGAAATTTATCAGCATTATTATGCACTCATTTCCTTATGAATAAAATCAGTAAAAGAAATTTAGAGTTAAAAGACACACATTCACATATCTATGTTTGAACATTATTTAGCTCGTTGACTAGCTTGAAGAAAAAGAGACAACGACCCACGTTTATGTCTTTAATCTTTATAACAGGAGATACATCAAACCGGAGGGAGAAGAAGTTGTTTGAGTCTTAACAAGAGTGTGTGAGTAACATAAATACAAGGAGATCGAGTAATTAGTGTGAGCATCATCTTAAGAGATTATTAGTGTTGTAAAGTGTTCAGAGTTAAGTTTACTAATGAATGAATGATACTTGAGGAGCAAGGATTGCTGAAATCGTCGGAGAAGATGAACAGACGGGAGAAACGATGAAGAGATCGCGAGCAGAATTAGGGTTTTAGAAGTCGTCGCTCTAGAAGATGAACAAATAGAGACAAGGGTCCCAGAAGGACATAAGCGGCTAGACAGTGCAGCGACGGAGGCGACGACTGCGCAGCTAGGGTTGGTTTTGAAATCGTAGGGATTTATATTGGGTTTCTTCTAGTCTCTTAATTCATATTTTTATTCACTTATTTTGTTTTTAACTGTTTCCAAAATAATTCAAAATTGGTATTGTTGTAAATAATTTGGAAAAGAAAGGGTTATATGTATTTTATCCAAACAAAATAAGTAAGATAATTCGTTAATTATCATTTCTTTTTCTTTTTTCGAGAAGAAAACTAATTATCGTATATAATTATCATTTGAACCCCCTATATAGCAATCATCTCTTTCTTTTCATCGTCTCTTCATTTTTCTCCTCGTAGACGGAGACATCACCGATGTGACTCGAGGGGTTGATGATTAAAAATAATGGTTACGAACCAAAACTGATAGTAAAGAAGACGTTATCCGAATCGGATCTTGCTTCTACTCTCTTTTCCACGACAATTCCGATTACGTCGACCCTCATCCAGGCCCCGTCGACTCCTCTCTGGACGAAACCGATGCCATTGTCAAACATTTCGACGCCTGATGATTCCTGACATTGAAGCTTTATCGCGTGGACTTTTTCTCGTTGTTGTGCCATGCAAGTACAGTAAAACCTTTATAAATTAATATTCGATAAATTAATCATTTTTATAAAATAATAAATTCTTTCAGTATTTGGGACTAGTGTAAAAAGCGATACAAATCGATAAATTAATAAAATATTTTTTTTTTGAAAATCCTATGTAAACATATAGTCCCATCAATATCATAAATTAATAATTGTATTAAAATATCAGCTATATATATATATAAGAAATTTCAATGAAATATAATTCTAGTATCGTTTATTTTTGTAATTTAATTTAATATTTTTATTATATCAAAAAAATTCTTGTTGTTTTCAAGATATGATAATTATTTGTAATTGATTATAAAAAAATATTTTAATCATCAAAAAAAATCTTATATTTTTATAGAAATTAAAAAAATCTTACCGTAGTATTCAGTCATTTAGTTACTATTTTTCATTGGGGTTTTTAGACCAATGATTTGTTACTTTTATTTCCAACTGCATTTGTTTCATATAAAAACGTCGTGTATCGAGATTTCCTTTCTTTTCTTTATAAAGAAATATAAATTGGCCGTTATCTTTTTCCTCAAACTAAACAACTCAGATGAAACAAATTCAAAGACTAAACAAATATGTATATTTTATTCATAGCCAATTGAAATAATATCAGCATTATATGTTTATGCAATCATATCCTTTTGAGTATAACCAAAAGGAAACAAAGAGTTAAAAGACACATTCACACATCTACATGTTAGGCTTTATAACAGCACATTATTTTGATCATTTGCAACCATTTTTTCCCAAACTTGTAGTAATCTGATCAGATGAATCTTGAATACCTTCCAGATTCTTCCCTTCTGATGCCAACGAGCAAGACTGCGAAACGAAAAACACACTCGAAGAAGAAGAAGATTCAGCAGTCGAAAACAACTCCCTTTCATCGAATCCCCTAGATTTCTTCATGTCTCTCTCTTCTTCTTCCTCAGGTTTCACTCTCTTTGACCCGTTGTAACGAACAGCCGAAGGTACTTGTTGGTCATTAGAAGACACAGATGGGCAAAGACCAGGTTCTTTAATGGTATTAGCCCCTAAGGCCTCGAAGCTATCTGCTACAATCTCATCAGGTGCTGCTCCGATCATGATCTGTGCTTCACGGGTTCTTGAAATAGCTTTAGCTAGTAGCTCACGAGCTGTGTCGATGTCTACAATGGGTTTCGCATAGTTTGTTCCGAGTTCCACACCAGAAGCTTTGAGTACGGTTAAAGGAGCGTCCCATGGATGATGGATCCATTCAGTTGGCAATCTCGCAAGCTCGGGAAGCCATTGCCTTATGTACTCACCTTCTGGGTCATATTTGGCGCCTTGTAACTGAAATAAAAACAGAGTTTTCATAGACTTCAGAACTAAATCAACCAAACCAAATAAGCTGAAAAATAAAATAAAAAACGAATGCATAGCAAAAACTGGTATTAAGCTTTGAATTCTAAACTATAAGACAAGTTTTGTAGTTTACCGCGGGATTGTCCAAGCGATCAAGCTCGTGGCCATCGGGGATACTCCCAGAGATATACTGCCAGCCAAGGATGTCACATTCCAAATCAGCATCCAAAAGTGTATCCCAGAAATACTTCATTCCCCATTTCCATGGAAGGAGAAGAAACTTCACAGCAAAGCTTGAAACAATCACTCTTATTCTGTTATGCATCCATCCGGTAGCCCAAAGCTCTCTCATTCCGGCATCCACCAACGGATAACCGGTCCTGCCTTGTCTCCAGGCCTTGAACTTATCAACATCAGCATCCCAAGGGAAAAACCGAAGATGACTCAACAACGATTGCTCGTGAGTAAACGGGAAGTTGAAACATATATACCGAGAATACTCTCTTAAACCGATTCCCCTAAGAAAAAGATCTGCACTTTCTTCTCCTTCACTGTTCTTATCTCTTGCCCATATAATTTGTTTCATCCGGGCACACTGGAAAACGTGTCTGACGCTTATTTCCCCGAAATGGAGATACGGAGAAAGTAGTGAAGTAGAATTCCCAACAACTTTCTTGCTGTTCTTTGCATAATCTATCAACTGCTTCTCGATGAACTCATTTAGTAACTTATCAGCATTGCTCCATCCTGGAGACCAAGCTCTAGTTAACAACGCATTGCTCGGTTTCTCGGCCTCATTCTCCAGCCCTAGTTCTTCAATCGAACACGCCCAAATCGCTTCAGCCGCTAACAAAGAAAAAGCCATAAACTTTTACTACCGCTTATGTCCTGAAGAAATCAAAAACGTTTTAGCTTTTAAGTAATACTCTTTAAGGTTTTACCTGCAGTTATTGGCATCAACCGCCAAGGAGGAGGAAGCATAACGGATTCAATCGACATATCTAAGCATTTCTTCCAGTAAGAATTGAAACTCGTAAAAGGTTTGCCCTTTTCGCAGTATATCTCCCACGGTTCATACAATAGATCTCCATTGTAGCTTTGCACAGAGATCCCACGTTCCACCAGCTTCTCCTTTACGGTATGGTCCCGAACTAACGAAACAGGATCTACAACAAAGAAAAACGTGATCGCATCAACCTCAGTTGCACTTAGACTACACTAACTTAATAAGAATATATATCCTTTGAATAAGAGATGAAAGAGTATATACCATAGAGGTGGTTAAAGACGACTTTTGTAGCACCGGTAACGCGGATACAATCCAAGATCGCTGAAATCGTGTTGTGGGTTTTGATTAAAGTGAGGTCAGATCCAAGAGCCTTCAAGGATTGAGATAAGTGAGCAAGTGATTGTTTCATCCACCATCTTGAAGCTCTTCCAGGATAAAACTGTCCTTCTTCTTCAGGACACCAAATGAAGACAGGAAAAACAGATCCTTCGTGAGCAGCTGCTGCTAATGCAGGATTATCCTCAATCCTTAGGTCTCTTCTAAACCAAACTATAGTCTTTTTGTCCATCTTCATAGTTATTATGATCACAGATGAATCAAAGATCAAATCAGCTAAAATTCCACACTCTAACCAAGTTGTTCCATGATTTCAGACCTCAACCTCCTCCAGAGAATAGTTCTATAACAATAACAGAGAATGATTGATAAGAAATCTGTAATCTTTGAGTCCTAAAATCCAAAATAATCTACAAAAAAACATAACAGAGAGAGATTCGATTTAATCCTAATCCTTTTAAACAGAGCAAGCAAGAGAAATTCAATTGAGAGAAACAAAAATCAAAAGCTGGAAACTTTTTACCAGAACTCAAATCAGAGTGGATATCTCTCGGCGACAAAGATCTTCGAATCAAAGACTGTGAAAGTTATTTTAGTGACTTGACTCTTCTTTCTTCCTATTTTGGGTATGCAAAGTTAAAGATTTGAGATCTAACGGAGACCAAAAACAATACCCATATGAGAGTATGAATGTTAATAATTGTGCAATATAATAATCACAACGAGACAAAAGTAGACAACTTTATCCACAACTAGTGGCGTGTGTTCTTATAATAGCGTTTTTTTTACCGACATCTCATCTTTGATTTGCTCATCTACGATTTTATCGGGATCATGTACGAACTTTCTCTTGTGAGATATTTTTTTATAAGAGATCGAATTTTGTTTGAATGTTGAGTGGGCCTAAAGCGCAGTGAAGATACTCTTATCTTCTTATGCTAGAGAAAAAAGTTTTTTAACGTTGGGGCCGAGGACGGTGGTTCATGAACTCGATTCTGGTCATGCCCACTTTTGTAGAATCCATTAAATATCTAAAGTCTATATGGCTTAAAGGTGAGAACTTGATTCTCATTAGTCATTACCAAGTAGAATCTATAATCAAAATCCACTGCTTTTACTTTACAAAAGGAAAAAGGTAAAGATAAAAAAGTTCTCTCAAACTTTGAATCCTCGTATACCCCTTATTAATGGACCATTGCCTACGGTTTATGATTCGATTTCGGATAGTCGTAAAATAGAAGCAATCTAAGTTTTTTGGATGTATATTTTGGTGTCAACTTGGTGTTTGGTTATAAAATATTTGGGTGAAGAAAAATAGAAGTAAAATTAAAATAATCCACATTAGAATTTCAGTTTAATCTAGTGATTTGGTTTTGGTATGAATCTGCAAGAGTAGCATTTCTTTTTGCAATTGCAACACAATAACACCATTCCTCACAAATCACAATTGCACAAACCCATTATCGAAGAGCTCATCAATTTTGGGCTAATTGCTAAAGCAGAAAAAAATAATCGCAAAAGATAACCATGCAACTGCCAATTTTCTTCTTTTCATGGGTAAACCAAATCAGACACATTGAAAAAAACGATATCCTGGTTTAGAAACAGACCAGGGACAATACTCATCAAAGAGACCAAAGAGGTTATAAAACAGTGTTTGGAGATCTTTCAAACACACTTCTTATTCGGACAAAGCCCTGAAAGGCTTTAACTGATCTCACACCTTATAGATGAAAATTTTGCTCCAGAAGGGTTTAAGAGAGGCATGAGTACGCCAAGTCCTTCTCTTCCTTGAGCTCCTCTGCAGTCAAATCCATCTTCTTCCTTGATACTTCATCAATCGGAAGGCCTAACCAAACAAAATACACATTAGGGTCTGCAGAATCTAGGATTTCATAATTGATGAGCATTTGAGTTTGTAAGTGCGTCATATTTACCTTGGACAATACTCCAGTCTCCATTGCGACAAGTTACAGGGAAGGAGTAGATAAGTCCTGATGGAACGCTGTAAGAGCCATCGGAGTATACTCCCATGGAAACGAACGTACCCTGACAATTTGAATCAAAGAAAGAACTCATATTAGATTAACTGTTACAAAAAAACAGCACTGCAAATAACGGGGAAGAGTTTTATTATGAACCTCTGGAGTTCCAAGGACCCAGTCACGGATGTGGTCACAAGCAGAGCTAGCAGCAGAGAGCGCACTAGACAACTTCCTCGCCTTGATGATTGCAGCTCCACGTTGTTGAACTGTAGAGATAAATTCTCCGTCCAACCTACAGAATGAGCAATATATTTAAGTGAAACTAGATTTTGCTTCCAGAGAAGAGAAAGGGTCTTAAGTTCTATGGCATGTTATACATACCATGCATCGTCCTTGACGAGCTCACGGACAGGCTTCTCTCCAGACGAGGTCTGCACTTTAGCATGGTTGACATCTGGGTACTGTGAGGATGAGTGGTTTCCCCAGATGATCACGTTCTTAACATCAGACACTGGCACGCTCAACCTCTCAGAGATCTGTCCCAAAGCCCTGTTGTGGTCAAGCCTTGTCAAACAAGAGATGTTCTTTTCAGGGATTGATGGTGCAAATTCCTTGAGGATCAATGCGTTGGTGTTTGCCGGGTTGGCCACAACAAGAACCTGAAAAAAAAAAGACAAAACGAGAGCGAATGTGTGAGCAAGAGAGTCGTAAACTAGAACCCAATAGAGAACACAAAGCATCTGTTACACTCCAATGAACAGAGAAGATTGGATGCAGTGGCTTCATTTAACTTAAAAAGCAAACAGATCGTATCACCTTGCAGTTAGGAGCGGCATGCTTCTCCAAGGCAGCAGCCTGAGACTTGTAGATGGAAACATTCTTGGACATCACATCCTTCCTCTCCATACCTTCTTTCCTCGGGAAACCACCAACCATAACAGCAACATTGACTCCAGTACATCCCTCAACGGCATCAGTTGTAGCAACAACACCTGATAATAATACACATCAAATATTCATCTTCTCCTTTCCCACTTATACAAAACAACTTATGACACGGAATGCAAATATCCACAGCAAAACAAAACCCTTAACTACCTTTAAGAAGAGGGAAAGCAGCATCGATCAACTCCATCTTAACACCGTTCAAAGCTTCAGCAGCTGGAGGAATATCCAACATGTGGAGGATAACAGGTTGGTCAGCACCAAGCATGATACCCCTTGCAATCATAGGTACAAGAGCATATCCGATTTGTCCTGCATAATCACAATCAATAGTTACTTTCAGTAGCTGAGGAGATCTAAAGTCACAACTTAAACTCTATCCAACTATATAAACAACGGTTTCTAAATCAGAGTTCGATCCATGAAATAACTTTTACTAAAATTAGATATGCGACCAACTCAATCAATCGTTGGTCAGCGTTGAATCCAACGGAACAAGAGTTGACCTATATTTCATTGATCTATGGAACAACCAGATACTATGCAGAGATCTGACTAGATTCAGCAAGCGATTCACTAGCCAGAGATCTAGAAGTTACACGATCTAATCGGATATAGATGAAAGTTATACCTGCAGCTCCAGTAACGAGCACACGAACTGGTTCTTTCGCCATCGGATCTAGATCGGAGATTATCGCCGGAAAACGGATCGAATTTGGGATATTCGACTTTTGAGAGAGCGTAGAGTCAGCTTTTGTCTGACCGTGAAGCTCACTCTTGCGTATTTATCGAAGATATCGAAGGATGTACCGCCACGTCATCTAATATAATCATATTATCTCGAAGAAATAAATCGAAATCTGAGATTAGACCTATCATATTAGGAAAACAAGATATTATTCAATATATATTTTTGACTCTAATGGGCCTCTTACATTAGGCCCAAATCGTTTAGCCCAGAGTATTCAAATACGTGAATCAAAACAGTAGATAATGGTGGCGATAAGGCGAGAAGAACCACGTCCACGACAACCTCCGGTATGGCGTCATCTTACGTCACCTACTCAACGGTCACTCCGGTGGTCAGCAGCAGTAACATTCGAGGAGTCTTTCGTTTGGCATTCACGCGCCGCCGTGTTACTCTATCGCCGAATGCTCGGAGGAGAATATTGAGAGTTTCGGCGAAAGCGTCGACGAAGAATGCTATGGAGTATAGGAAATTAGGAGATTCCGATCTCAACATCAGCGAAGTTACTATGGGCACTGTAAGAACAATCTCTCTTTATCTCCTGCAATTGTAGTCCATTGTTCAATTTTGAAGTTTTGATGAAATTTGGAATTTCAGATGACATTTGGGGAGCAAAATACTGAGAAAGAATCTCATGAGATGCTGAGTTATGCAATTGAAGAGGGCATCAATTGCATTGACACTGCTGAAGCTGTGAGTTTTTATCTTCATTGTTCATCTTTCTCTTCTTGCCTGGTGAATTTGATTGCAAGTGTTTATGTGAATGTTTTATACTTTATATATAATTCTGGTGAATTTAGCACTGTTGTGTTTAGCTTTCTGGAATCTGCTTAGTCTGTGGTAAATTTTCAAGTATCATTGTTTATTTCCAGTATCCCATACCGATGAAGAAGGAGACGCAAGGTAAAACGGATCTTTATATCAGTAGCTGGTTGAAGTCTCAGCAACGTGACAAGGTATCAACCATTTATCATACTTTGGATGCATATTGGTCACGAATGTATATGATATCAGCAAAACCTAATCGAAGTTATAAAAATTGATATTGATGTTCATTGTTTCTGTATACAGATAGTTTTGGCAACTAAAGTATGTGGGTACTCAGAAAGGTCAGCTTACATAAGGGACAGTGGTGAGATTCTGCGTGTAGATGCTGCTAATATCAAAGAAAGTGTTGAGAAAAGTCTTAAGCGCCTTGGAACTGATTACATTGACTTGCTTCAAATACACTGGTAACATCGCCTTATTTTTGCTTTATGTCTTAACTCATATTCTACATTGTTTGAGCAAGTGTCTTTCTATTTCATGCGCAAAATATTTCGTTTTTCATCATCAAATGTCAGAAAATCATGACACTGATCTTTTTTTCAGTCCAGGCCAGATCGATACGTACCACTCTTCGGTGATTTTTACTATGAAACGTCGAAATGGAGACCTAGTGTGCCATTCGCTGAGCAACTAAGAGCCTTTCAGGATCTCATAGTTGAAGGAAAGGTAGTGCTACTCCTTAAAAATCAGATGTTATATTGAGTTATATAACCTCAAACACAGAGTTTTGAAGTGTTCCTCGAATTCTGCAACAGGTTCGCTATATCGGTGTCTCGAATGAAACTTCATACGGAGTGACGGAGTTTGTTAACACAGCAAAACTCGAAGGACTACCAAAGATTGTGAGCATCCAGAATGGTTACAGCTTGCTAGTTAGATGTCGGTATGAAGGTAAATCTTTCTAGAATACCTTGAGAGCAAGTGTGTCGGAGGAGCATGTTCTAAACTCTTTTGTTTTGGGTTAAAACCACAGTTGATCTGGTAGAAGTATGCCACCCAAAAAATTGCAATGTTGGCTTGCTTGCTTATTCCCCTCTTGGAGGCGGCTCGTTGTCTGGGAAATACTTGGCTACAGACCAAGAAGCTACAAAAAATGCAAGGCTGAATCTTTTCCCAGGATATATGGAACGTTACAAGGGATCACTAGCCAAGGTTTCTTCTTGATCCAACTATGCTTACTTCTTCTTATGTCGTAAAACAATTTAAGAAACAGTATTAGCTCGAATCTAGTTGTAAAGCCATATTCGTAAAAGTGTTTTGAGGTCAATTTTATCTTTGTTCTGATTTCAGGAAGCAACCATACAATACGTTGAGGTGGCGAAGAAGTACGGTTTAACTCCGGTTGAGTTAGCACTCGGGTTTGTACGTGACAGGCCCTTTGTGACGAGCACGATCATCGGGGCCACATCGGTAAAACAACTTAAAGAAGACATTGATGCTTTTCTGATGACGGAGCGGCCGTTTTCGCAGGAAGTTATGGCAGACATTGACGCCGTTTTCAAGAGGTTCAAAGACCCTTCTTTCGTTTGAAAGAAAAGAAGGTTTCTCATGAGTTTGTGAGCTCACGGTGAAAGTCCATAAGTTATATATAGCTTGATTTGCTTTCTTACAGTTGTTTTGATATGACGGATATACAGAACTCCCATGTAATGACGTACCACAGTTGCGCATAACGTTTGAACGCTTTTATTGATCTATATAATGGACCTTAAATCAAATCCAGTTTATCCTTTAAGCCTCATATCGGACATGTAAAAATTAAAAAACAAATTGATGGGTTTGGGCCGGTCTCGACAGCCCAGCAAGAATAAAACTTTTTTAATTGTAACACGTGTTGCGGACAAGGTAACTGTGATTTAACCGTTGAGATGTCAGAACGGGAACGGTAACTTAGAAACGGTAACTTACTTCAAAATTCAGAAACTATCCGTTACTACTTTTTCTCAACGGTAAAGAAAGCTTCTCTATATATAGTAATACACACAGCCTCCGATATCGTTAAAAACATAATCCAAAAGATGTAAATGGAAACTTTAAAAACTCTCGTCTCTTCTTGTCCCTCTCTCTTTCTTCATCAGATCCGGCGGCAAAACGCAGCAAATCATAAGGTGAGAGTTACTTTTATACACGTTTTTATTTTAACTAGATGAGTACCCGCACGTAGTGCGGGTTTACGTATTACTATTTACAAATTATTTTATATAATATCTGTTTATATAAAGTAAAGTTAAATGCATCGGTATTGAAACATAAATATGATTTAGAATTGTTTTTGAAAAGTCCAACTATATTAGTTCATCTGAAAAACGAATGTACTTGAGTTGTTTTTTATTGTTGTTTTAGATTCTCAGTTTTTTTTTTGAATTTATATATCCTTGTTTTTTTGTTATATGTATAGATTATGAGACGGTGAAATTTTAGAAAATTTATTTCTTACACTAAAAATATAACATGTCTTTATTAACCATGTCTCTGCATATTCAATCTAAGCATATTCAACTTGATATTCTTAGAAAGTTTAGTTAAGTTCTTGTCATAATCTTATATTTTACGTATTAGTTATAAGGATAGTTTTTCAAACATCTTTCAAATTACTTGTTTTCTTAGCATAAATCTCGAAAAGCTTATATATATTTAATCTGCATATTCATTTATTTTTTTTCATAATAATCGTCTAATTTTTAGGCAAGAAATATGTGTAACATGTTTGGATTTTATCATCACTTTAGCCACTTAAGTGGATCTCAAAATTAAAAAAAATATATATTGAATTAAAAATGTAAAAAAAGTGATGGTTCAAGTTCTCATTAATTATATCCTCCTATTTTAATTGTTATGTTGAATTAATTACTAATTATGTATTACTTATTTTATGAAGTCTAGGTGGCAAGCTCTCATGTGCTGATATGTCAAGTTGTGGGAGAGAGTTAGCCTTCTTTCATATATATGATTAAGAGTTTTAAATTCACGACTGCGTCCATATCTTTAGATAAGTGTGCTCTATCTAGTTTAATTTCCAGTTTCTTGCCGTATTGTTTGGGATTTTATTCGCTCGGATTACTTCTACTGGCTCGATTAGTGCTTTGTTTTGACCTATGTTGACTTTAATTCTATACTATTATATTCTTGTTGCTATTTCTAGCTTAGAACTTCTGGATTGCAATGCTAATTAATCACGGCGCAATGTTTTATACTATGAGTCTCATAATTTTGCTTTGATTATATAGGCTTGATAATGTTATTAATCAAAATACTTTTTTTCTTCCAAGGAATACTGTTAAGGAGGCGATAAAAAGGAATCTGTCGAGGTGGAGAGAGCTTTCAAGCCAACAACAATTTCCACTACTTAGAGCAACAGTCCAAAACATGATCAGCAATTGAGGTAAATTTTTCAATGCTTTCCTAGGAACCACTAGTATCAACAATAGTTTTGAATCTCTTTTTAGTCGAAAGGAATCTCTTTTTAGTCGAAAAACTTGACACTTTTAAACACTTATTTGAACATGTTAGTGTATATAAAACCCACACTCTAAGCATGTTAGTTAAAAATTTAAAATATTTTGTCGAAACACGTATCATCAAAAAGGCCAAATAAATAAAAAACACTCTTCTTAGGCACAACTTTAACTCTTTGTCAAAAATAAACCGAAGCACTTAGTCATAGTCACACGCCTAAAAATACTTAGTCATAGTCACACGCCTAAAAACACTTAGTCATAGACACACGCCTAAAAACACTTAGTCACACGCCAAAAAAAAAAAACACTTAGTCATAAAGAACTCACGCCTAAGAAAAACATACTTGGTAAAACACTATATATATTCAACCAAATCACTTTAGTAACAATTAGTCATTACCTTGCGTCTAAAAACGCACTTTACAATTTACACTAAATCAATTGAACAAATTCACTTTAGTTAACAATTAGTCGAACCACTTAGTAAACACTTAGTCAATATCCATTTAGGGGCGACACATTTAAAATTTTTTTAACTCAGGCACTTATTCTTTTTACTCGTAACATTTGAATACCTAATCGTACCACTTGGTAAACACAAAATCAATATTCATTTAGGGGAAAACATTATTTTCCTACTAAACGAAACTTAGTGGAAGGCTTAGAAATATGATAAACACCCTTTGGAAGAAATGTAACGCTAGTCACTTCCAAGTCCACTTTCATAACATGTTATAGTACTTAATAAGGCAACAAATTATTAGTCCGACCACTTTAATCAAAACACGAGTGATTTAAACTCAAGTAGTCAAACAAATTAGTCCGAACATTTTAGTCAAAACACAAGTCGAAACATTTTAACTGAAGTACATTTCAGCATTAAGATCGTAACTGTAGCAAAGAAAATAAACACCTTAATCGTAATAACAAGTTGCAACTGCAAACAATAAACACATTCGTCAAAATACTATTGTCGTACCACTTTTAAATCATTTCATTTGATTATCAGTCGAAGCGCTTTGCTCAATGTAGTCGAAATGGGAGCATGCGTTCAAGCAGTCAAAATTCACTCCAAATCGTAGCACTCCAGTCGTAACACCTCCGTCGAAAGAAAGTGAAGGGTCGAAAAAGGGAAGCTATTTTTAGAAACACTTTGAAGTAAATATGTAATGTCGTTGTTTCTTCTTTCATTTCCGTTGTAGACTTTCGTTCTCCTCCTTTACTGTTTTGTTATGTTATGGCCTGTCTTTCTGTAGATTTTTGTTAAGAAACCTTTCAATAAATTCGATTTCTTGTGTTTTAGGTTACAACTCTCGACCCTTATATATGGCTGATGAGCTTCAAAATAGAGTAGGACCCTAATACACGTTTTAGACCGTTATTAACTTACCAGCCAATTTAGCTTGATCTTTTTCCGTTTTTGTATTCTTTGTAATTTTTGACGCAACTTCAATATTTCACTCTTTGAATTATGTTGTTCATTAGTTGAACTATTTTACATAGATAAAATTAATAATATTTTAAGATAGAAAAATTTATAGCAAATAATTTATGTGTCCAAACCTAGAAACATTAGATAAAATGAAATAGAATGAGTAATAAACAAAAACCCAAAACAAGAAAACTATGTTAGTTTTAGAATTGAACTAACACGTTAACAAACTTTATTTTAAAATCAAGAAACTTTTTTTTTAAAATCACTGTCTTTAAAAATCAACAGATTTTATTTGAACTTATCACTGTCTTTGTCAAAAAAAATTGATGTAAACTTTATTTTAAAGTCAACAAACTTTTTTGTAACTTTAAAAACAAAATATATTTTTCTTTTAACCAAACAGTGTATTCGCATGGAAAATTATTCTAATTATACAAAATACTATATAGGAACGGAGGAGAACACAATTTAATGGTCAGATCTAGATCTCGTCGGTCATCCACCTTTCAGTTTTCACGAGTGTGTCGAACGAACGATATTAATTAAAAACTAATCAATAAACTGAATAAGTACAAGTTGCATGGTTAATGAAGTAAATCACCGATTTGAAGTCATTAAACCGACCGACACAATGAATAAAAACGCGTTCACGGATTTTATTCCGTGTTGATGGGCAGTGACACTGACTTCTCCCATTAGGCAACTGTAATTTTTTCTCGTCACTATTTTTCATAGCAAATCTAAAATAAGTTGCAAGAAATTAATTTGATATACAAAAAAAAAGAAAGATAAACACCATGTGGGGGTTGTTGTTAATGGTGGAATTGAAAACGCATTAAGTGGAAATCTAAATACAAAGATCATGAAAAATCTAATAAAATATTTGTAAGTTGTAACAATCTATATGTATATCTTTGCTCCAAATATTAATTACTAGACAAATAAAAATAAGGGAAACAAAAAGATTTAACAGCAAGTCGACAGTGTGGACATGGAAAGAGACCTTTACAACGAAAACAATGTACTTATCTTCCAATTATAGGAATAAACATTTCGCCAGTGAAAAAAGGTCTCATTCCTTCCTTACTTGTGGAGATGGAGATCTGAATCTCTAAAGTTTCGATTTTTATTTATTCACTTTTATGCCCAAAAAGAAAAATCGTTACTTTAAAGCCAAAAAGAAGAATACACAAACTTCATTCACTCTCTCCCATTCTCGGATCTCTCTCAGTGCACAGTGGTTGTCACTCTTCTCCTTTGGTCGGTGAGTTTTCAATCTTTTTTCCTTTCTTCTGCGATTTTCATTCGTTGAGATTCGTATTTTGCTTCCTTCTCATTCTCTGAGATATTCGTTAATCAATGAGCGGTTTTTTTACTTTTCCTGGGAAATTGAGTGAGACTTTTCATTAAAAGCTCTCCCGATAAAATGGAAACTCTACTCTCAGATCTACTACTACTTTCTATTTAATTGCATAAAGATCCAATCTTTGACAAAAAAAATAATTGTCGGTGGCCATTTTTATAACACTTGTGTTACTTACTTGGTTTACACTTAACTTGGGTTCTGAATCAAGAGTGAGTGGTTTCTGACCCAATAAACACGGATCTGACTCTACCAAGTCTGAATTTATCATGTTCTGTTTATTTTAAGTGCCAGTGGCTTTTTACCAAACTCTATGCTTAAAGTCATATTCTTTATAAGTGTTCTGTTCTTGATTTCTGCAGAAACTCTTTCTTGGAAAGAGCATTTTGTTATCAAGACTCTGAAGAGCTCTTTTGGGAGGATAGTAAGGTTGGATGATGAGAGGGAGATCTGATGGAGGCCTAAAGAAGCGGCTTATTGCTTCGGTCTGTGTCGTGGCTCTATTCGTCTGTTTCTTGTTTATGTACTATGGTTCCTCTAGCCAAGGTGCATCAGCATTGGAATATGGAAGATCTTTGAGAAAACTCGGATCGTCTTATTTGAGTGGAGATGATGATAATGGTGATACCAAACAGGATGATTCTGTGGCTAATGCAGAAGACAGTCTTGTTGTCGCCAAAAGTTTTCCTGTAAGTTTGATCAGATTCTCAGGTCTGGTAACTGGTTGAGATATGTTAATAATGTTAGCTAACTTATGGTTTAAATGTTAAGGTTTGTGATGACCGGCACTCGGAAATCATCCCTTGCTTAGATAGGAATTTCATCTACCAAATGAGGTTGAAGCTTGATCTCTCTTTAATGGAACATTATGAACGGCATTGTCCTCCTCCCGAAAGACGGTTTAATTGTTTGATTCCTCCACCATCTGGATACAAGGTGCTATATTTGCTTTCTTGTTTTGCTTTGATTTGTGATTGGTTCCTGGTTACATTGTCTTGATATTGTTTTGTTCTTTGTATTGATTTGCGTTTAGGTTCCTATTAAGTGGCCTAAGAGTAGAGATGAAGTGTGGAAAGCAAACATACCTCACACTCACCTTGCAAAAGAGAAGTCTGATCAGAACTGGATGGTTGAGAAAGGCGAGAAAATTTCTTTTCCCGGTGGAGGCACTCATTTCCATTACGGTGCTGATAAATACATTGCATCGATCGCAAATGTAAGAGTCTTTTGCTCACTTTTTATTTCTAGTGATAACTTGTCTCTAATGATTTTTTGACTTTGCAGATGCTTAACTTTTCGAACGATGTATTGAATGACGAAGGGAGATTAAGAACGGTTCTTGATGTCGGATGCGGAGTTGCGAGTTTTGGAGCTTACCTTCTCGCGTCTGATATAATGACAATGTCACTAGCCCCTAATGATGTTCATCAGAACCAAATCCAGTTTGCGTTAGAAAGAGGAATCCCTGCTTATCTTGGTGTTTTAGGTACCAAAAGGCTTCCTTACCCGAGCAGATCATTCGAGTTTGCTCATTGTTCTCGATGTAGGATTGATTGGCTTCAAAGAGACGGACTTCTTCTTCTTGAGCTCGATCGGGTACTAAGACCGGGAGGTTATTTCGCGTATTCGTCTCCTGAAGCTTACGCACAAGATGAAGAGAATTTGAAAATCTGGAAGGAGATGAGTGCTCTTGTTGAAAGAATGTGTTGGAGAATTGCCGTTAAAAGAAACCAAACTGTGGTTTGGCAGAAACCGTTGAGTAATGACTGTTACTTGGAGAGAGAGCCCGGGACACAGCCTCCTCTCTGTCGCTCAGATGCTGATCCTGATGCGGTTGCGGGTGTTTCAATGGAAGCTTGCATCACTCCTTACTCCAAGCGTAAGTATTTGCTTCTTTTTTCTGTTCCGTTGGTTATTTTGAGTTTTGAGGAATTAGGACCAGATCTTTTGTTTTGTATGCCATATGTCACAGTCATGCTTTGTTTTTTTTAAATACAGATGACCATAAAACCAAGGGAAGTGGGTTAGCTCCTTGGCCAGCTAGGTTGACTTCTTCTCCTCCCCGTCTTGCGGATTTCGGTTATTCAACCGACATGTTTGAGAAGGACACGGTACTATAACTGCCATCTTTTCGCAACCATTGATCTTACTTAATCATCATTCTTCCACAGATTTATTGAAAAAGCACATTGCTTTGCTTATCTTCTTTGTTTACAGGAACTTTGGAAACAACAAGTGGACAGTTACTGGAATCTGATGTCATCGAAAGTCAAATCAAACACTGTGAGGAACATAATGGACATGAAAGCTCACATGGGTTCTTTCGCAGCTGCTCTTAAAGACAAAGATGTGTGGGTGATGAACGTTGTCTCTCCCGACGGTCCCAACACTCTAAAACTGATCTACGACCGTGGTTTAATCGGAACAAATCATAACTGGTACACACCCGAAACCTGAAAATCGAAAACATTCTCTCACTTGTCACACTAGTTCATATTTTCACCATTCTTTTTTTTTGTTTCCGGTTTTAATTTAGGTGTGAGGCTTTCTCTACATATCCTCGAACATACGATCTGTTGCACGCGTGGTCTATATTTTCAGACATTAAAAGCAAAGGATGCAGTGCAGAGGATCTACTAATCGAGATGGATCGGATTCTTAGACCTACGGGATTCGTTATCATCAGAGATAAGCAGAGTGTTGTTGAGTCAATCAAGAAGTATTTGCAGGCTTTGCATTGGGAGACTGTGGCATCAGAGAAGGTAAATACAAGTTCAGAACTCGACCAAGACAGTGAAGATGGTGAGAACAATGTCGTTTTCATTGTCCAGAAGAAACTTTGGCTCACCAGTGAAAGCCTTAGGGACAGCGAGTAAAAAACATATCAAAAGCAAAGAGAGAGAAATTGTTTTATCCCACAAAGTTTTTATATAGTTTTATTTTGATTTTTGTAGTTGATTTGTACGACATAAAGCATTATTATATAAAATACTAAAATTATTCATTGTTTCTTACTTTCTTGAAATATTCTTTAATTTTTCTGTTTCGATGTTTCTTATGTATTATGACTGATCTTATCTTAAGTCTTACCTCTTTTTAGCATTTACGTTTTCAACTCTTTAGGATATGTCGTATTATGTGTTGGCTATAATGTGTTTGGTTAGAATGTTAACTTTGGTGTCGGCATAATATGTTTAATTATTGAAGAAAAAGTAAAACAGATTATAAATTTAAAAAGCATAGACTTTTGGATAATTTCATAATTAATAGAAGAAGATAACTATTGACAAATTCAATTTAGATGTTGATTAGTTCAACAAAAAATAAACTTAGACATTAGTTTGTTCTCAAAATGAGAAAAGGATCAATATTATTGATTTATTTCTATGACCATTTAAAGAATGTTTACAAATGTGGTTATCTATTTGATTAACTATTTTTTTTTTTTTGAATAATTGGGAAAACTGTGAAATTTTAATAAATGCCGACAAAAAGTAAGAAAAACAAATTATTCTCTATATAGTATATACTATTTTAAAATATAGATGGTACAGAAGTAAAAGGCATCCAATTCGAAAGTTTAATATGTAATTTATACAAGAATTTAATATAACTAATGATGGGACCTATTGTTTTTATTTGTTGTTGTATTATTATATGGTGACTTGACTAAGATGTTTTCTTCTAATAATAATGCCAAATGAAAAAAAGATAAGGTAAAGCTTAATTTACATAAATTAGCATGTGGGAAGAGACTTCACAGTTTATACAAATAAGTACGCAACTATTAGTAGTTGTTGACCTTTTTGTCTAATTCAACAAGATAAGCCTCTCTTCTACTTTTGTGAAATTTTCCGTAATCAAATCCGTAATCAGATTTCCCCATCAATCGATAATTTTCTCTCGCCGCGTTTTCTATTTTTCTCGCTCTTCCCTTTTAATTTTCATCCCATTTTCTTGAAGGAGATTTCTAATTATTCTGTGATCTAAAGTCTGAAGCTTTGTTTGGTTGCATCTCGATGATGATGATGATGATGGTTGATTGTAAATGGGTAGTTTCGGTTTGGTTGTAGCAGAAGCTAAGTTTGTCAAGTTAATAAGAGTATTTTAGTTTTTTTTTTGTTAAATCGATTTGTGGGTTCATCATCCTACGATCGAAAGTTTCCATCTTTGATAATTTGAGATTCTGGGGATTTTTACTAGAATTTCTAGTTTTTTTTTTGGTTTGTTGATTTCGTAGCTAGAAGAAATCGATCTAGGTGTGTATATATATATCTATTCAATCGAATTTTAGTGAATCGATTGGCGATCTTGGTGAGAGTAATTTCAGAGAGATCAAGGTTACTAGAGCACCAATAAAAACACTTATTTGGATTGGGAGATAGAAAAATGGATCGTGTGGTTGGTGGTAAGTTCAAGCTCGGACGAAAGCTTGGAAGTGGCTCATTTGGTGAAATTTTCCTAGGTATTGTTGATTTCTTATATTCCTCTTGGGTAAATGTCTTTACTCTTTCTAACTCTTTTTTCTTTGAATCTGTTTTTGTATGCAGGAGTGAATGTACAAACTGGAGAAGAAGTGGCTGTTAAGCTTGTAAGTTGCAGTTCTCAAATCTCCATATTATTGTCTTAATGATCACTTGTCTTAGTGTTGAAACTCGATATTTGCTTCTTTACGCAGGAACCTCTCCGAGCTAGGCATCCTCAGCTTCATTACGAGTCAAAGCTTTATATGCTTCTCCAAGGAGGAAGTAGGCTTTGCATTTAGTTTTCATCACTCTTTCTTGACTTCAAATCTTACCATCTTCTTCTTTTATTAATGTATATATGTCATTTGTGTTATTTGAAGCTGGTATTCCTCACCTCAAATGGTTTGGTGTTGAGGGTGAATTCAACTGTATGGTGATCGACCTTCTCGGTCCTAGTATGGAAGAATTTTTCAACTATTGCAGTCGATCCTTCTCTCTTAAGACAGTTCTAATGCTCGCAGATCAAATGGTAAATACTTTTCCTTTCTTCTGCTGTTCTATTTGATTACATGTACTAACTCATTTCGGTTTCAAATTTTCCAGATAAATAGAGTGGAGTATATGCATGTTAAAGGCTTCCTTCATCGTGATATTAAGCCAGATAACTTTTTGATGGGTCTTGGACGCAAAGCAAACCAGGTGACTTTTTCATAAGACTTATGCCTGAGACCCTTGCCTATTTTGATAACAAGGATACATTTGTGTCTCTTCTTTTTTTGGTTACATCTTCATTTCTTCGTTTGCAGGTGTACATCATTGACTATGGGCTTGCCAAGAAGTATAGAGATCTTCAAACACACAAGCATATTCCATACAGGTACTTACATTGTCTCATCATGTAGAAAGAATCTTAAATGACTTTCACTTTGTTAATCGGGGTGTTTCTTCTTAGGGAAAACAAGAACCTTACTGGAACAGCTCGATATGCAAGTGTTAACACCCATCTTGGAATTGGTGAGTCTTTTTTTATCGCTTCTCATATTTTCCCTAGGTAACTGTCTTCTTTGCATTCCATCAGTTTGTATGCTCTTGAGAGACTTGGCACTTCATCAGTATCTTTATAAATATTGTAATATAATAACTCTTACACAGAGCAAAGTAGAAGGGATGATCTGGAATCTCTAGGCTATCTGCTTATGTATTTTCTTCGAGGAAGGTAAATCGATAAATCTGTATTTTGATTTTCTTCCTATAATTATAGCTGTCCCTGATCCTTAATTTCTGTTTCAGCCTTCCTTGGCAAGGCCTTCGTGCAGGTACCAAAAAGCAGAAGTATGACAAGATCAGTGAAAAGAAAAGACTAACACCAGTGGAGGTATTGTTTCCCGCTCCAATAAATATAAACTTCTTTGGTATATTGAGTATTGACTTGCAATGTTTTTGGCAGTATTTTTGAATTCAAAGATCTGAAATTGAAGTACTTAAAAATTGTCTTTGACAGGTCCTCTGTAAAAACTTTCCACCTGAGTTCACATCGTATTTTCTCTATGTGCGTTCACTACGGTTTGAAGACAAACCAGATTATTCATACCTAAAGAGGCTTTTCAGAGACCTATTTATCCGAGAAGGTTGGGAACTTGTCAAAAATAACTTTCTACTGTGCTTGTGTTTGAGTATTTTTAACATAATACACAATCAACAAATTGCTTTGATTCTGATATGTACAGGTTATCAGTTTGACTATGTATTTGATTGGACAATATTGAGGTATCCACAGTTCGGCTCCAGTTCCAGCTCGAATTCCAAACCAAGAGTAAGTCCATTCTGAAGCTAGCTGTATGTGCAGAATTCTTATCATTTTGAATAGTGTATCAACCTTCTCACGCTTTTCCTGTTCCATTAGCCAACTTTAAGACCAGCTATGAATATTCCAGTACCATCTGCCGACAAAGCGGAAAAGCCTCCAAGTAAGCATCAGATTTAAAACTTTACAATCATTGGTAGAGTAACTTTTTATTCCTTGTAACTGCTCTCATTCTGTGTTTACCCGATTTGGTTTTCGGCTGAATTAACCTGTCTTTTCTCTCCGGTTCAAAATGTATTGTTATGCCGTTCTCAAAATCAATGATTCAGCTCGGGTTCTGGTCAAGTAGTTATTACACAGCTTTAACGCTTGTAGAGGAAACTTAGATATTAACAAACTTTTCTCTGAATTATATACAGTTGGACAGGACAGCCGTGAGAGGTTCTCAGGTGTTTTCGAGGCATACACCAGAAGAAATGGCTCAGGAACCGGCGTTCAAGCTGATCAGTCTAGTAGACCAAGAACCTCAGAGAATGTTCTTGCATCCAAGGACACGGTTAGTACATCAAAATAGATACACTATTTTTGGTAAACCTCGGAAGTTCCAAGACTGAAATTGTCCTAAATTTAGATTCTTTGAATGCATTTTGGGATTTTGCACATAAAGTACCTTTTTTTTGGTTGAATCAGCAAAACCAGGAGAGACCAAACTCTTTATCTAGGAACCTGAGTTCGTCAAGAAAAGCAATTGCTGGGTCAAGTGTTCGAGCCACTTCCTCAGCTGATTTCACAGAGAATCGATTAAGCAGACTCATCCCAAACAATGATCGGTCTTCTACAACTCTGAGGACCCAGTTCGCTCCTTCGTCCTCCTCAGTAGCCACAAAAGCTGCACCAACGAGAGCCGCTCGTGACATTACCCTCCAGAGCCTTGAGCTCCTCAGTATTGGGAACAGCAAGAGGAAGTGACTGTCTGCATTTTGCCGCCCGCCAGGTTCACAGTTGGATCATCTTTTATCCATCTTTGTTTCAGAAATTATTGGTAAGTAAGAAACAAACATGATTTGTTAAAAGATATAAATATATATTATACATGGCTTTTCTTCGTAAGATCAGTGTTGTTCAATTTATATTATTCTCTCTAGCGCCAATAATTTTATGGCAATCATAATCAATAATGTGTCTGAACTCTAAAAGAGTTTGAAACAAGCCAATCTTGCAATTACAATGAATTTAATTTCTCTTAACAGATAAAAAATATATAAATATACTTTAATTTTGCTGACTTTTTAAATTATTTCTTATTATGTATCCAAATTAATTCTTGTATTGAAATAAATTTACAATCTAATAAAATAATGTAATTACATGTATGTGGATTACAAAACTAATTAATATTTTTTTTGGTCAACTTTCAACATTTTCTTAAAATTTATATCTTAGTATAGCAATCATAGAAATAAATCTTTGTCTATGGGATAAAGTCACATGTACAACTAACCATTTTAATATGTGAAACATATGACAATTGATTATTAGATAAATTAGTGAAGTTTTGTTACAAATTATTTAGAACATACTAGGAGAATATTATTTTAACTATATCATAATAAGTAGATAACATATATATCTAATACATTGTAATGGTTTAATCATATTCAACATTTGCAATAAGTTTGATGATATGTCTTATACATTGTAATGATTTAATCATATTAACATTTGCAATAAGTTTGATGATAGTAATATATTTCATGGCAATCATATTAAAAAAAATATTTTTTATTATAGTTAATTCAATGGCGAACAATAAACTAAAATTATAGTACTCAAAATTTCATATTAAGAACACTAATATCACAACGTTTTATGTATTTATAAGCACAGCCGATCATGTATACGAAATAATTGTGTGGGTCCTGGGGCCGCGTGTATCTCAAGACCGGTCCTCTCTCAACAAGAGAAGAAATAAATTTCAATCTCCAATAACCATAAATGTTTTAGGACATATTTGAAATAGTTAACACCATAAAATGATTAAATGGAAGACCAGAAGCAAAGATTTCATTTTTGTTAATATTTACCAAAATAGATGACTAAAATTAATTAGGGATTCTTCCCAAAAGATAATTGTATGACAGTGGAGCAAGGATTGTATAATATGTGTTTACCTTTTAAAAATTCCTAAAAGTGGTTTGATTAATTTCCCACAAATAATCAACCTCCCATTAGTATCCTTCCCAAAATGAAAACAATCAATATTCTTAAATTTTAAATTGCATTGAATTCACCTTACCTTTTAATTTTGCCTTTCAATGTTTGACTTCTTTATATGATTAGATATACCTATATATATATAAATTTATTTTCTTTAATAGAAAGATTTTACTAAAAAATCCTGAACTAAATTCATGCATGATGACAGAGTAAATCCATCCTCATCATCAACAAATTAAGACAGAACTATAACATACATGGAAAAATATATTTCCTCATATAGTGTTGGCACTATCTCCCTTTTTGTTTTGTTTTGTTTTCACACATAAAATTTGTATATAAATAGTTGTATAGATGTGTCTTAGGTTCTCCATCTCTCTCAAATATCTCTCTTGCATCGTCAATACTATAAAACACAAAATCTAATGATCATGCCATTTTCAGAACCCCAAGAATGTGCGGTTTGTAAGAGAGTCTTCTTATCATCACACCAGCTGATCTCACACTACAACGCCGCTCACTCCAATCGCCAGTATTCCACCTTCTCTTCCTCCCCCGCCGCCGCCGCCGCTGCTGCACCCACCACCTTCCGCCACTACACTAACGTAAACGGCCGGAACCCTAATCCTGATTTTCAGGCGAGGAATCAGTTTGACGTGAATTATTACCGTAGAGGTTACTTAGATGATCAAGGGAGGTTCCATAAAGGATCTCCTCATGCGCCGGCGATGAGTCCGACCAGAAAATATAAGTTTTTGCTGCCAAAGATGCCGCCGACGACGATGCCGGAGACTCCGAAACTGATGGATCTTTTTCCGGAGACGTCATCGGGAGGTACCCGTACGCTGCCGCTTCTTTGCCAGCTGGACCAATGGAGACCGGAGGATAGCGCTGTGGCGGAGAACGGAGGAGCCAACTCCAGTCCCATCGACTTGTCATTAAGGCTGTGAGTCTGTGACTCTTTGGTAGTACTTGTCCGTTTCAATTAATTAATAAAAACAAGAAAATATATGATTCTCGTCTCTCGATCCCAAAATATTAGGGCTTTTTGAGAAGTATGATGTCTTTTTTGTTGTTGTTCTATTGTTATTTGGACTGATTAGTGTATTATACATGTATTTCTTCTAAGATATTATTTTGTTCTTCATTTTGCATTATTTCTTCTTGTTATATGCTATTCATCATGATTATTATAAACTCAAATGGATATAACGTGAATATATATATCCAAAATAATAACCACAAACGGTCAAACCAAACAACTCTTAAGACTTGGCAAATACATATATGAATGGATACGTATTAATCATAATCCGATGCAAAGTTTCAATTCTTTACTCATGAATCCACCAATTTAAGAGCTTTCAATCTCTCAACACCACTCCGATTTATTAATCATTATGAAATCCCAAACCACTTTGCATTACAACATTTTTTTTCTTTTTCTTTTTATTACAACTTTGATTTCATGGAATTGTTCTTTTCTCTTTCCTGTCGTGGTTTTTTTTCCTGTAAAACTTGAAACAATTATGTATGTAATGAAAGACTACCAATATTTTTTTGTATTGATGGTCTCGTCTCCTTCCTCTCATCAACCCGTAAAATCCTCTCGTCGACTAGTTTTTTTTTGTTTTTGTTTTTTCCCCATGGAGGATTGATTGAGTAAACACTACGTTGCCTCAATTATCACCAACAAAAACTCAAAATAAGATTAGTTCTATTTATAAAAATATATATATAAACAGTAAAAATAAACACCTTGAAAAAGTTTTTTTTGTTTTTTTTGGTAAATAAAGTTTAGTGCTCTCCCTCCCTCTTCGAAACCTAATCTCTCTCTTTTCTCTCTCCCTTTCCAATTCTTTTCTCAATTATTTCCATAATGAAAATCAATGCTATCAAGGTTCGAATTCTCTGATCTCGTTCAAATCTTTGTCTGGTCTGGACTGTTTCAATGTTTACAGACATCTGCTAATCTGTTAAAAAATTCCATTCAATGGTTGATTTGTTCTTTTCGTTTCCTCTACACGTTAGGTTTTGGCACATTCACAGAGTTACAGCATCTGAAGTTCTAACCGGAAACCATTCCTCCCGAGATGGCGACCGTGAAAGGCCTTCTTAAAGGCCTTCGCTACATTACTCAGATTTTCGGTGAGTCTCATCGACTCACTAACAAGAACAATTTTAACTTTTCTTGCAATACAAGTCACATCTCTGTATGTATATGAAAACAAAAAATCTAATTACAGACGAAGAAAAAGACAAGGACATGCAGATCGGGTTTCCTACCGATGTAAAGCATGTCGCCCACATCGGATCCGACGGTCCCGCGACCAATGTGCCAAGCTGGGTACGCTTTGTACATCTGTACGTATTTTTCCGACTTTATATACGTATTAGCTAAGTGTACTCATCATTAGTAAAACAAAACATGTAGATGGGTGACTTCAAACCTCAAGAAAACGAGAATGGTCAAGTAGTTTCTCGAGCAGATGCCAACAACAATCAAATAGGAGAAGGAGTTGGATTACAAGAGTTGTTGCCTCCTACCGACAAACCAAAGCACAAGAAGACAAGGCGTAAATCCGAGACGGTCTCACAAAACGGTTCTCCGCCTAGGCGAAACAGCAGTGCCTCAGCATCAGATATGCAACCAAAAAACACAAGACGTCACCACAGGAGTAGGCACGGGTCGATAGATTCATCGAATGATCCATCAGTTAGGAGGAGGCGTGTTGTCTCGGTTACCACCAACGATATGGAAGGTTCTTACCCTCTTTCAGATAGTTCTACTCATAGTAGAAAGTCTACATCACGTCATAGGAAGCCAAAAGGATCAGGAGGAGGAGAGCTATCAATGAAGAAGACGAAAGGGAAAACTGAGAATCCTATTGTTGAATCAGTCGATACATGTAATGATAATAATATCAGTGACAAAGAGTAAAACACATCATGGTTTTGATCACCTGTGTTGCGTGTGAATTGTCTCTGTCTTTCTTGACTGTCATAGAGAAAAACATATATGCTTTACAAAGAAAATGGTTAACCACCTGAGCAGTGATAAAAGCACAGGAGATATCCTGGTTTATGACCTCTCTCTTTCAAGGAGACACCGAAATAACAAGCTGATGATAGAGCTACTAGACGTAAGAATTGATACAATTTACCATTCAATGATTATTCTGAGGAAGATTAAAACTCTTGACAACATATACTTTTCAATCTTATCTAAGTAGTTTATGGCGATTCTTGAGATGAACTAGACATTAAGGATTGAACAAAATGGACTAACCCGACGCTGCCATGAATGGGACAAAGCTCATAGAGACTACCGAATTGAGTAGGAAAACAAAAGGGTAATGACTAGTACCAAAAAGACGACTACATACCAGATAAATCTAAACAATATCTACTTCTTACGAAGATCTATGCCAGCTTTCTTGGAAACAGCTTCGAGACCGTTCTTCTCAATGGTCTTCAAGGCCTTAGTTGATAACCGAAGTATGACAAAACGTTTGCCAGCTTCCCACCAAACTCTTTTGTACTGCAAGTTGACGAATTGCAACTTCTTGGTCTTGTGGTTAGAGAATGACACTTTGTTTGCTCTGTTTGCTTTCTTCCCAGTAAAAGGGCAGATTCTACCTGATAATGAGATGACAAGTACGAGACAGCTTCAAAGAATGAGAGAGCTAGGCAAATGTTTAAGATGGTAACAAGAAACTTTTCCAACGTCTAAAACTGCAAACAAACCAAACAAGAAGATTTGAATCCTACTATGGGGCAGCATTCACTAATCATCGAAAAATGTTTACTTTTGTGATGTAATCAATCAGAATCGAGATAAAATTTCGTCACAGGACTTGAAGCATTGATGAATTCTAGTCAATTTCAGAGAACCAAACACAAGCTACTACTCCAAAAATCCGAACTTTAACACAAATTTCAAAACCCTAATTGAATATAGGCGGAAGAAGAACTGAGAGAAGCTTACGAGCGACGATAGGTTGGAGAGAGGGAACGGAAGGTCAAGTTATACGATTGATGGCATCGAATCGACAATACGATGTCGTTAGATCATGGGTGACACGCTCTCGGTTGTCTCTAAACCGGGTTTAATGTATAAACCAAAAACATTACATTTTCAAGATTTTTCTCATTTATCTAATGAACAAGCAATTTTTTTTGGTTCTGTAACATCTTAATCTCAAAATATACAACAGATCACGTCTTAGCGAGATGACATTCTTTTGACTATTTCTCTTTTGTGTCATCTTCGTTTACCCAATTGAAACGATTTTTTCAAAAACTGATTAGCCACACGATCGTCTCTATAGCAAAGAACTCGCAAAATCGTGTTTGGATCCGACCTGTTCCATCGTCCAGTCGTTGGAGGCATTGGAAGTTTTTGTCCTGTCCCAACCAAACCCATTCCGCTTGACTCGCATGTCACGATGCTAAAGTCTTCCATAAGTTGTTCTGTTGGTTGGCCCATAAGCTGAATCACTCCTTCAACTGTCTCTGCCTCTCTATCCACCACTTCCTCTGGGATTAGTCCTTCGCCGCAAGTGCAATAAACCTTCTTCAAACTCTCGAAATCTTCCTCGATCAAATCGTGATCTGTTCGACAGAAAACTCGGGAATGTCCTCCCGCGAGAAGAACCGTCAAAACGACTTCGAATGAAGCCTTCATGACTTCTTTCATCGCCAATGCTTGCGCTTTGTCCGCAAGAATCGCGGTCATTAACGTTAAGTTCTGTTTCAAGATTCGCAACGCGGGTTTGATCCTCCCGTTCGCGACATCTCCGGGGTATAGGCTTTCGTAGAATACAGAGTATGAGTCTAGGAAGATTAACCGGTAAGCTGCAACCTCAGAGACATGTTGGCATGCAGATTCGATTCCTGCTTGAGTGAATTCGAAATAAGACGATGATTTGGTCCGTTCGCGGCAGCGTTTTCGCGTCGCGGGGAGGACCCTCGGGTTGAGTGAGAGGGATTTGTTGAGAGAGTGAAGTTGTGAGCTTAGGAAATGTAAAGTGTTGAGACGAATGTAGAGGCGTTGGGTTCCTCGGCTAGTGGAAGGACGCGGGTGGTTGCCACCTGGGGCTTCACCCATTTGGTTAAGTTCTTCTCCCGAGGCAGCACATGGCGTGGCTTTCTTCCAAAGCTTCACGAACTTTGAGTCTCGGTTACATCTTGTAAGTGGAGGAAGCGTAGGAATGTAACTCTGTTTTGAACCTGACAAAAAACAAAACAATCACCAATTAGTAACCAATGGTTTGTATGAAATGAGAAATTTGTATCCTTTCACTTACCACAAGATGCTACGAATGTGGTGTATTCTTGGAAGAGTTTTTCTAATCCTTCAGCAAGATCATGAACAAGATCCTCTGTAATCCCAATAGGGATCTCAAAGAACTCCTCGATTGCATCATTCGCTAGCTTCATCAACTCTCCAGCAGATTGTGCATAGGGTTCTGATTTTGATTTCGGGTTCCATGTCTACAGAAAAAAATATTGAGTGTATAGATGATACATTTTGTATACTTGAACTGCAAGTAAAGCTTTAATAAACATACTTCAGCTTCTTTTGCTCTGCTCAAACATTCTTGAACTGTTTGTAACTTCTCTTCAATCCATTGCCTTAGTAGTCGTAAGATAATCGAATCGACTTCATACGGAACCATCTCTCTAACAAGGCCTTTACCGCCATCTTCACATTCATCTGAATTCTCTGCCACCATCTGCACAAGAACCTTTTCGAGCTTCCCCGCAGTTTGCAGAACTTCAACAGTCTCTTTAGTGATTGTCGATCGACCAGCTAAGTACTGCATCAAGATGGAACCATAACATTGGTGAAGCGAAACCGAGGCGACTCCAGCTGCAACCAAGTGCCATCTCTTAAGTATCGGGCTAAAACACTCGCTCTCGCGCAAAGCAAGATCCTCTGTCTCCTTAGCTAGCCGAAGCAACATAGTTGCCGCTTCTTCTTCTCCTTCCTCTGTTTCTTCGATTTCGGCCTTCATGTTTTCTATTACCTTTGAGAAGGCGTTTTTAATAGATGCTCTTATATAGTAATCGACGCGATCCCCTGAAGAATCCACCAATTTCACATCACCTTTCTCTAGACCATTCATTTGAGAGATTGTCACGTCCTCCCCCAAGATCTTAGAAGAAGACAACGCTAATGGCAGAAGATTCTCGATCAATCCCACGTTCCCTCGTTGAAAATAATCATGATAGCTCAACAACCTATAATCACACATTCACAATCAGATTCAGTTTTGTGTGATCAAGTCCATTTACAAGGCAAAAAGAAATACCTTTTTTCAGTCCATCCTTGCATAGAGGCCAATGTCGAGGTCAAGAGCTTCACGTAAAGAGCCTCGCGATCAGACTTCTTGGCGTCATTGGCAACTTCAGCCAACATGGCGTGAGAGGCACCAAGCAAGTCTGGCTCCATCTGTGATGTCACAATGTACTGATGAAACAGAACCCAAGTGAAACACAAGTTATGTATAGCTCGTGTGATCCCCAACATTATCCATGTCTTCTTCATCAGTTCTAAAAGCTCATCGATTTCATCAAGAACCAAGGTCTCATCACGTATGTCAAATATCGACTGCAAAAGCGCCACATAGAGATGGATGTTAAGTGGGTATCCATCAGCCCAATGGCATATATCGGTTGTTGGAGTAGCGTTGCGCCATGACAAGGAGGCGACAAGGTTACATAATGTCGGCATTATGTCTGAGTTTTTGCTAGTGTCGATGGCTTTTGTCTCACTCTGGCGGATGATTTCTCGGAGACGCATTGCAAAGTTGTTGGTCTTCTCTAGAGGGATTGATGGGTGAATGAGAAGACCAGCTTCAAGGACTTTGAGTTGCCGTCTTTGCCAAATTTGATACTCATGTACATCACCAAACTCCGATGGTTTCACGTGACGGAGAAGCTCTAACGGAAGGATTATTGTCTCTGCTCGCCTACCGGTCTAAAAAATAACAGTTATAAACATTTTATTAATTAATCAAGAAACAGAGTTTCATTCACAATTTAAAAACAGAGCAACTTACTTGGCCAACAAGCGTCCTCATTAGGGTTTTCCGTAGCCGAGTGTCACTCTGTTCTGTCACCTTCATTTGCTGCCTCATGATTTCTGCAGAGGTTAACGGTCGTCGAGGCCGAGCAGGCGGGACTGTAAAAAACCCAGCCCCAGGGCTAAAGTGTCCTGAACCACTTCCTATGCTTCCATTATTACCTGGGGATGAAGGAGCTGAGACGGCCCCTACAACTGTCCCTACTGTCGACATTCGCCTAGAAGGAGATCGTTTAAGCATCTTTAACCCTAGCGCCCGTTTTACTCGGCTTGTTGGTGTTGTCAACACTTCTTTTCTTCCTAAAGACCCGAATCCAGAGCCGTTAGATGATCCAGATCCTCCTCCTCCTCCTATTCCATCCCCTTGATGGTCACCAGCATTGTGCTTGGAGTAGAATGTGAGAGCATTTCTACCTCCAAATCCAGGTGATGATCGACATGCGGCGAAAAAGATCTCATACGCGGTTTCACGGATTTCATCCCGATCAAGACCATCAAGCTTCCCGAATGGCCAAAGAAGATCGGTATCAGGACAAACCTCAAAGCCAACCATGTCGAAAAAGGACTCCCTCCGAGAATGACGAACCATCACGGAGGGGAGGCAAGAAGGAAATAGAAACCAGACGGATACGGGTTTAAGAAATCAGATGTCCGAGAAGTGAGGAGAGAGAAGGAGTTATGTGTTTTTAATAAGGGAAAAATGAGAGACAACGAACAAAAAAACAGAGAAAAATGAGGAGGTGGAGGAAGACGAGAGACAACTTGGAAAAAGCTAGGCGACAACAAATTTCTCTGTGCTAAGGAAGGAGAGAGGATGTGAGTAAAATGAGGAAGCCTCATGAAAACTTAACCATAATTAGCAAATCTCCTATTCCAAGTAACTTTTGCCAAGCCGAATCTCTTGTTTTTCGTAAATTCCATATGTATTCTCTTCCATATACACAATCTTTTGAGAGAGAAAAACAAAATCCAACCTCACTTTTGTTGACAACAGAATCCAGCATAAAACATTGTTGGGAAACTTGTTACTCAACATACTTTTGCACCTGGTTGTTGTTGTAGTTGATGTATCCGGAGAAAAGAAGATAAGATTCGGGTCAATACTTAATCTCAATTCTGTCTGCAGCAGTTACTTAAACGGTGTCCTTTAATTGTTAACTGGATAACTATATTTTTTATGATCTTATGATGGGATTTGTTTCAAACTTTCAATTAAGGTCAACTATATATCAATCAAGTGGCACTGGTCAGGACCTGATCATTGATTCTTTCAGTTATCTTTTAACTTTGAGAAATATGGAATCTCATAATCCTCAAGCAATTTCAGATTTTAGGATTCGACAAATATTGCTAATCAAATTGAGTTCTATGAAAACAACTATAACAGAAGATTATGAAGAAATACAGTTATTACAACTTACGACCATGAAACTTGTACAAATAATGGATTCACCAGAAACCAATCCAAATATCTTATATAACCTCAAAGCTTATTCTATCGATTCTAGATAGCAAACTCGTTCATATATCCATCAACAGGCAAAAAACACAAAGACTCTAATAGAGGATATTTTAAATAACTGTTTGCATTTTAACTGGGTATATACGGTTTAATAACCGGGTTATAGATTTAATTGTCTAACAGTTAGAGTTGCCACAAAGGATTCTCAGATACTTCGAGACCAAAAATTAAACTGAGAGATGTTGGGACCCACAGTAAAGTGGGAACCCTCCAAAAATAGGCGTATGCCACTTAGCGTGGAGAGCACACGGTATTCTTTAGTAAAAGGCGAAAGAATAGTTCGCTATGTGCTCACCACATGGCTGCGTGGTTCGAGAATATGGAGAGTGAAGTCTATATATACTAAAGTTTCCCTTGGCAAACTCTCTCACCTTTCCGATGTGGGACTCTCCAAATAGTGATAAGACGCGTCTGATTTAATTTAAAACTCTGCTTGGGCTTTTATGGGCCTAATATACTTTGAACTTGGGCTAAAAAACGAAATCGTTTCTTCTTCCATTTTTTAAGCCTACTGAAACCCTACAAGAAGAATGCGTCACTATATATTAAACCGAAATCGTTTCTTCTTCCTTCAAGCCGTCAACAATGTCGAAGCGAGGTTCGCACTTTTCCTCTATCTCAGTTGTTAGATCTGTTACATTTTCAGTTCATCAATATGTGTTTATTCAGCTTTTCGAACCTCGTTTTAATCGTTGTTGATTTGGATTTTTTTCGATTAGGGCGTGGAGGTACCTCTGGTAACAAATTCAGGATGTCACTGGGTCTTCCGGTGGCGGCGACGGTGAACTGTGCCGATAACACCGGTGCTAAGAATCTCTACATCATTTCCGTGAAAGGTATCAAAGGTCGTCTTAATCGATTACCTTCTGCTTGCGTCGGAGACATGGTGATGGCCACCGTCAAAAAGGGTAAGCCTGATCTCAGGAAAAAGGTTCTTCCTGCCGTCATCGTTAGGCAACGCAAACCATGGCGCCGAAAGGATGGTGTTTTCATGTACTTCGAAGGTTAGATTACTTACTTTCTCTCTTAAAACCCTAATAGGATTCGTAATTTGTTCACCAACACTATTTAGTGTGTGTTTAATACCGTTACACTACTTGGACTCCGAATTATCAATAGCTTGATTTGTTCTATTGGTCATCTAGCTTATGAATAGATAGTATATGGTCTAGTTATGCCAGATTTAGATTATTACATTTCCAGAATTGTGTCATGTATCCACCGAAACATAAAGAGGGTGTATAAATACAAAACAAAATCTGGTACACCTAAATGTGTTCTATCGTTACAGATACTATTATGCTCAAACGCTTGCATCTGCTCCATTTGAACTCTACATTCCCATTGTTTTAGTATTACTGATTCTATGATTTTTGTCAGTTTATGTGATTGATATCACCAGGCTTAAGTCAAGTATCCACCGACACGTTTAGAGGGTGTTGATGCTCGTACAAGTCTGGAAAATTTAATTGTGTCCTTCGTTACAGATGCTTTATTGCTTGAACGCTTGCATCTGCTCCATATGGACTCTATATAATCCTTAAATTGATCATTGTTAGTGATTGTGTATGAAAGCAAGTATTGATTCTGTGTTTTTTTGTTGCACAGATAATGCTGGAGTCATTGTCAACCCCAAGGGAGAAATGAAAGGTTCTGCAATTACTGGTCCTATTGGGAAAGAGTGTGCTGATCTTTGGCCAAGGATTGCTAGTGCTGCCAATGCCATTGTCTAATGATCAGATCAATCAATTGCTTGTATTTGATGGATATGTCTAGATACAAATTTGAGAATTTTGGTAGCAAGATATTTTTATTTTCTGACAATATGTATCTGACATTCAAATGATTTGGCTATTTTGACAATTTTTTCTAAGTTCTTTTCTGTTCTGTTGTTATAATGTTATGAACACATTACAATAGTGAAAAAGCTTAATTAGTTAAAATGTGTAAGGTGCTTACAGTGCAACGTTTGTAACTTCTCATTCAATCACGAAACGATGATGATGTGATTTCGCTCCGATCAATTACGGTTGTTTCAGAGATCATCACCATCGGTTATTATCACCATCGGCTTTGATTAGAAGAAGCGTTGAGACTCTTATTTGTAAGCACAAGAAAAGGTAATTGATAATCACAATTAACGGTCACAAAATCACAGTTTAACGGTCACAAAAAGATCACGGTTTAACGGTCAAAAAAAGATTTCACTTTTCTTTCTTTCGATAGCTTTTGTTCCTTTGTGAGAGAATTAATCTGATGATTTTTTTTAATACATAGATTGTATATAAATCAAGTCTTAAGGAATCTGCTTCTGCTATGTATTTTACAAATCTAATTCGATATGATGATCACAACAAGAGAGTAGGAGCCGTGCATGCATGCTTTGGTTAGAGAACAAACTTGGTAGCAACTAAAAGCTTCTTCTCTCCAAAATTTGACATTTTTCCAACTTCTGTTATTATTATTAACATATGTAAAAAACTTAACTGTAGTAGTTAAAATACGTATAGATGCAACGGTCTAAGCTTCTCGCTATGTATGAATGCCAAAGCAATTGCAAATGATTGCAGACTAGTCAACTTTGCTTCGAATTGAACTAAGTAGAGTCCTCCACTAACATTCACAATCTTTAGTCCTGTTGTTTCATGTTTTGACCCCTGAAACAGCCCACCAAAAGATTAGCAAAGTAGCTAGCTTCTTTGTTAAAGGGGTTGGCTATAAGATTGATGTGTTAGACGAAATGAATGACAGTTTTACCTCTATGAATAGTTCGAAGTACTGGTCTTTCCGTGGTTGGCCTTTAAGAAGGGTCAAGGAACAACACAAATCCCATCCTCCACAGTCACAATTTCCTTGAGATTTCCATCTCTCTATCAAACTCGAAGGTCCATCTTCAGGCCCTCCATGAATCCCTGAAGGAATCACAACATTCATACTTATTGAAGATGTTGAAGTTTCAGTCTCACTAGCATCATTACTTCTTTGGAACATGGGAGATCTCTTCAAGAACTTTAGTCCCCATCCTCCAATTTCGTCCTCAATAGTCTCTTGTTTCACAACAACAGCTAATGTTTCAAGATTTGTTGGAAGCTTGTTTTTGAGCAGACAATCATAGTTTTGTGCTTGGAATTGCTCATCCCAAGAACCTAAATCAGGTATGAAGCTTGTTCTGCTCAATCTTGCTGTTCTTCTTTCGTTCTTGACCGCATGGACTACTTTTTTAGACAGTCCTCTGTTTTTCCTCGTACGCGGTATCTTGAGATTCTCACCATTGCTACTGAACAAAACAAACTCTCTCTCCAAGACTTTCTCCGAGAACAAAGTAGATACATTTATTCTCCCAACTAGATGTGATGAGGATGCTGATGATTCTCCTCTTTGCAGATGGATCATATACGAGTTTTGGTCTTGGACATTGCTGCTTAAGCTTGCCACATAAACATCTTTTTGATTCTCCAATTTGAAAACAAAATGAGGTGTTCCATTGGCTCTCATAGTGAATTGAAGGGTTCCCTGAGAGAAGGTTTTGCTCGAGAAAGAGATTACCTTTTTATGCATCTTTTCAGATTCAGCCACATAGTTTTCTCCTACTTTGGTCAAAATATGACTTGGACAAGTAGAGGCCTCACATGATACTTTGGGACTGCTTCTAACAATCTGTAACCATTTCCCGTTGCATAAAACAGACAAACATTGTGCATCTTTCTTAGAAAACAAGTTGCTTGATGGATTCTTCACATTCATCAATGGATTGTCATGCTCAGGAACATTGTTTTGAGCATCATGAGTTTGACCTTCCATCTCTATTGCCAAATGCCACAGGAATTCCTGATCAAGAAAAAATCCTCTGTTTTACAGATTATGACAGCATAATAAGTTGACTTAAAAACTATGCTAGTGTAAGGACAGGTTTACAGATTCTTATCAAAGTTAGTAGTAAAGCATTTGCCAGATTACATTCTCAAAACCAAATGCATCAAATATTGGAAACAAACAACAACCGTAAAACAGAATTTGAAACCCAAAGCTAAAACAGAGCTTATTTGGTACAAACCTGTAAATTATGTGTTATTATTTACAAAGCTTTTTAAAATGAAACCAAAAAAAACCTGCAAAAATAACATGCAGTGATCAGAATTTGTATGCATCTTCAACCTCAATTAACGACAGTTAAAATTTTCGATCACATAATTCAGTTTGATAGTTATTATTCCCTACAATACTATTTTGAAGGAAAGAAAAAATTAAAATCATGGCAATGCTTTTTACCTGGATTCAACGAAATATTGTCGACTAAGATGAAAATCCTCCTTGTGGATTATTGCTCATTCTTTCGTCAGTCTCACCAAATTTAAAGCATAAACAAATTTCCCTCTTCTCTCCTAAGGAATCAAATGAGTACGAACAAAGTGGGCAAAGCTTTGAAGCAACAAAACATATGAGAATGATCAAAGATATGTGTACTTGTACAAACCTTAACGCGTTGTATCCACTTTTATTATATTATTTTGATTTTGTTTCAGTCTTCCACTTAAGTCTTGTTTTCACAACTTTTGGTTAATTGGCTTTTAGTGGGAGGTGCGTGTGTGTTCGGTGGATCAAACAACACACTCATCTCACTATCTGTTAATTAACTTCTTTTTATTTTAATTTTGACCGCAGTTTCTGCATCTTATAAAGATGCGGTCAACATTTTCACAACAATATACATGAATTTAATTATATGATTGGTGGATATAATGTAATATCTTGTTAAACATCTTTAACTACTTAAAATTAAATCAAATAATTTAATTATCATTCTAATTCGTCACTCAATATTTATATCGTAATAACTATGATGTTACAATCCTCATAGTGTTTTCTTATACTGGAAATGTGAAAGATCAGTTGAATGGATGATTGTGAATCTTGTGGGTTTTAATATGCATGTTTATTTCCAATGGGCGGTAACCTTTGTTAATATGTATGTTTTTTTAACTCGCAAGTACTGGTCGTATAAAACTAACAAGTAGGTACCGAGTATTAATCGACGCAATATTAAATTCTCAAAGAAAAACAAAACTTAGACTGTAACGTAGAAACTAAAGGGCTACTCGTTTATACATCATCTAAATTGTTTGCATGTACTCATATTTATGGTATGCATACATTTTCTGTTTGTGAACTAGTAATAAATTGATATGTTGTTTAATTATTATCATCAACATCATTTTTCTGTTACGAGTTTATTGTCAATACTTTTTTGCTGTTAGACATAAATAATAATAAAACAGAAAAATTGGAACATCTAACATGGCGTACCTTTAGGGATGGGTCATGGTCAACTACATACACTCTTTTATAAAACCTCTTGAAACTATAATTCGTTTATAGTTCACAATTATGTAGATGTGTGTTATTTCAACTATATTCCTATAATATATATACAAGTGCTCAATCCAGATATAAAAGTGTGAAACGTAATTAATTTGTTTTTATAAAGATTTTCAAAGAAAATCCGAAAGAAGAACCAAAAACAACTTATAATTTGTCACAAAAATCCAATAATAGTTCTAATAATATTAAATTCTAAAACGTCTGACGACGAGGAATCAATAAACCAACCAACATAAAATGACAAAAGTATGATTGTCGTTGGACCTTTGGCGTGAGATTGGATCGAGACACTATTGCTTGCCTTTTTTTTGTTGCTTCTTGCTAAGTATTTTCTATGCAATTTAAAATTTGAAATGCCAAGCACGCTGGAAATAAACATTACGTAAATAATATTCAATTATTTCACTAAAATTCAAATTAATATCTAGAAGGTGTATTAGTAAGTTTATATAATACACTATTATTTATTTCAAATTTTGAACCACGTATACTAAAAATTAGTGACAAACTTGAACACAACTGCTTATTTATAATGTTCAAATGATTATTATTTATACAACACCCATCAAATACATTAATAGACATCATAATTATCATACCATATAATATATATCTACAAAATTTTGTAATGTTCTATGTAACATAAACAACCCCTCTCACTCACTACAATTTTATTCATGATTACCTGCCTACACCCATTATTCATCTCTCTCTTTTCTTATGTTCTACTTATTCGACAAACTATGAGTCATGGCCAAAAAATGTACTAATAAATATACAAATTACAGACCTCTATAACAATACTATTTTTGTTTTATTTTTGTAAATCATAAGACCAAGTAAGTAATCCAACTCAAATCCAAGACTGGATTGGATAATTGCATTTGAAAGAGTTCACACCACTTATGTGTGAAAATATGTCCGAAGAATCAACTAACTGTTCTTCTTCCTTTACCCCCACCTGCAAACCACACCCCCGTTTAGAAACGCTTTATTATATCAAACAAAAACTAATCTGTTTTCTAATTGTAATCAAACAAGATTAATCTTACATCATCATCATCATCTTCATGATGGCTTGAACAGGCTTGTCTATTTGGTTCACCAAATTCATCATTCTTTGCAAATCTTCCTCTAACTCTTGGACGACTATCTGCCAACGTCTTCCTACATGCATACTACAACAAAATATAACAAAAAAAACATGTGAACAAATCGGTATATGGATAACCACTGGTTTAATCCGGTTATGATGGTTAAGCACAAAGACCTTGATTTTCTTGCTGAAATTCCTCTCGTTCCTCTTCTTCATATACCTATGAATCTTCTCTTTTCTCTGCTCTGCCGAGAGTTTTCCGACTTTGTTGAAACTCGGGTCGTCTAAACCGGTTATCTCCGTCCCTAACTGCGGGAGAACCGGCTGTGCCACCATGTGGTTCTGGTTCTCGACACCGTCAAGTCCCTATTAAGAAAACAAACCCCATAACCGGTTAGTATCAGACCGGTTTACTAATCTGGTTTCATTACACAATTTGTTTGCCAGCAATACCTTTCATTATTTATATATAAGGTTTGGAATATATACCTGGAGATGATGATCTCCTGGATTAAAGATGGGTTTAATCGGATCTGGACAGAACAATCCACCATTATCAGCTTGAATTTCCATCAATTGATCATGTGATGGTTTGAAATCAGAACCGAGATGGATATTCCCGGAGTAAAAACCAGATCCTAAACCGGTGTTCATCATATTCCCGGTTACGGTCATGTAAGTCGGTAAACCGGTATTACCCAAAAAAGAGCAAGAAGGAGAAGAAGGGTTTATGGAACCAAGATTGTAACTTGGCACAGAAGAAAGACAATCTTCTTCGAAAACCGATAAAGGCGGAGGCAGAAGGTCACCAGAGGAGGAAGAGTAGAGAGTGTTCGGAGGCTGGTGAAGTTGAATTCCGGTGAAATCAAACTGCTCTTGGAGTTGATCGGAGGCTGGGAACTGGATGGATGAAGAGAAATCGATAGAAGCTGTGATATCGTTATCGAAATCATCTTGTGAATCGAATATGATTGATAAATCAGCGTTGTCGTTGTTGTCTTCATGATCTTGATTCGAACCACTGTTGGATTTGTCTGGAAAGTTGTTGGTGTTGTTGTTTTCGACATAGCCACAACCGTTTGAAGCAGAGGTTACTTCAGAAGTTTGATTGAAGGTTTCTTGAAATAACTGTGAATCGCAGAAATCGAAGATCTGTGCGGTGAGAGGACTTGTGATCTCATCCTACAAAATAACAACAGCAGGAGAAAGATCAAATTAGCAGAAAATAGAACAAGTAAATATATGCATCTAATTGTTTGTTTATTGACATACGTTGAAGGCTTGCATAAAAAGCTAATTGGTGGGATTTTCTTGTGAAACAAGAAACAATAACTTTGAATAAACCTAAGGTTAGTTTTAACTTAACACAGTCGTTTAGAGAGAACTATGTATTTATACGATTAGATCTTGTTCCTTCTATGTGGTTTTCATCAAGAGGGAATCTAGAGAAGAAATTAACGATAAGGCGGGAGAGTTTCCATAACAGGAAAGTTTTTGGATTCTTGCGTTTCTTTAGAACCAAAACGTTCCCTAATTTAAACTAACATCTGATTTTTTAACAACAAATAAAGGCCGAGGTAAGAGCAAGAATCATTGCTTTTGATACACTCATTATATATTTCTAATAAAAATTCGTGTGATTCTATTCGAAAGTATAAATAAAAGTTCAAATTTTAATTACTGGAATTACTAAAAGAAGAGATGTAGCATCTTATGAATTCTGATAAACTGTTCTATTCTATCTGATTAAGTATTGTGACGATTTGTGGTTGGCTAGCGAGAAGGTACGTAACTACGTATGAACACCGTACAAAAGAGTTAGCACTAAAAAGTTTGCTTTACTAATTATCGTTTCAGACTTTTGGAATATGAACTGAATTGTATCTAGAATAACCAGAAACAGAAAAGAAAGTAAAAGGAATGAAGCAATTTGACAAAAGATAAAATCGAATAACTAAGAAAATTAAGAAAACGATGTTACCTACAAAATACAAAGATTTCAGAAAATAATTTTATTCCTTGCGAATAAATCATAGATATATACATGCAAAATTTTCAGGAAAAAAAGGTTCATGCTTTTAATCATTTAAGCAATGTATGATAGAAAAGAGGAAACCCAAAGAAGAGAAACCATTCAAGGGCATAAAAACAGATTCGAGGACAAACAATAAACATTGCACGGATTATTACGTACCATGGAGAGCTGCTCATGAGACGAAATTACGTCCTGCGACATGTTTATGTGTTCTTTATGGTCTCCAAATTGTGAATGATTTTCCGGGAATGAATCCAGAGAGAAAATTCCCCAGGAAAAGGGAAAGATTATTGAAGGAGGCTTCTTGAATGTGGTAGTGGAGCTAGTGATGTCTGAACAAGAAAATCTAAAGAATTAAAATACTGGAACAAAAGAGATAATAATTAATCAAACAGAACAGAATAAAAATCTGTTTAAAGACAGAGAAGAGAAAGAAATTTCTTACAGGTTTCTTCTGGAGAAACTAATGAAGGTTATGGAAGTTATCGTAACCAATTTATTTATACTTATGGTTTAAATGTGTATCTATATGTGTATGTATGCAAAATGTAATAAGAAAAATGCCAGCGTGGCAATTGACGTTAAACGCGCTGGTCCTGGAGTTTCTTATTCTCGTGACGTGGCGTGTAACGATTGGAATAATTAGTTGACGTGGAGAAAATAGTCCCACCTAAGTGATGACTTGGTTGACCGGTAAAGGAGTTTGACCCAATTCTTTTTGTCGCGATGATTTTTGACTTTCTGACTGAAACTTGTGCTAAATTAAGCCTTCTATTTATAGAATTTGGCTTTTCTATTTTATTTTTAGCAATTTAATTTTTCATTTTCTATTTATTTACTTGGTTGGGTTTTTTAAATGCTGGTAAGAAGTGGAAAAGAAGAGAAGGAGAAAAAGAGACCAGGTCAGTGAAAATTTTGAAAATAAGAGATAAAGATCGTACTAAGTCAAATGTATTTATTTTATGGAAATTTCGAGGGGAAAAAAAATGTTACGTGATGCTTAGTTAAATTCGGAAACTACAAATTTCATATCAAGATGGTTTCTCTCGATAAAAATTCGTTACAGTGATAGTTTTAGCATACCATGCTTCGAGTTGTCGTTTTCTATATATGTTGTTTTCCTTACAACCATAACCAAATAATGAACTGATCATACAAATGAAAAGATACTTTTATAGATCGGAATATATATCGACTTAGATAACGTAAATAAAGGTACACCAATGTGATTTATAGATTATATAGTCATCAACACCATATATGAAACTTTAACAAAAAAACACCATATATGAAACTACAATTTTTTACGAACATGGTCTTACCTTTATTTTATCTTTTTTTTTCGTATAAAGAATTCCCAAACTATGAAAAAATGTCAGCTAGGTGAATAATCTAACTTTCATGGACTATTACTCAGCTAAGTTCAAAATATCCCTTCACTTCAAAACTTCTAAAAACAACTTTCATTGACTATACGCATTAATTAATTACTATTGTAATTACGACGATTTTTTTTTCGTTCTCCTCTAGCTTTTTTTAGTTTATTTGTTTTGGTCATGGTTGGGAACGGGACATCATCACATCACTTATCAACATTCTATTTGGTCCCCAACTCTATGAAGCATTATTTGAAATCATTAGCATGACTATCTAAGTTTTTTTTCTCCTGATATTTATCCAAAATTTTATTTCATTCAAATTGTTTAACAATATGTACATATACTATATGTATTATATAAAATACATATCACCACTCAGGCAATTTTTTAAACTTATATACAGTATGTGATAAAATAAACATGGTCATACGTTTAAGAATTGGAAATTAATGAGGTTGCAAGAAATCATTTAACGAGAACAGAATGAAGAGAAAGAAAAAAATAGCAACTTGGTGGCAAAAGGAAAAAGAAACAGCTTGAGATCAAAGCTGATTTGATGAATCGATACTTTGGAGATATATATGAGCATCTTCGGCAAAAGCTTTGGCCTTTGAGTGCAGTGTTACACACACGCATTTTCCAAACGAGATGATTTAAGTTTTGCAGAGCTATCACAAATATATTATAATACCAAACTCTCAGACAATATTATATAAATCGGAAGTCTAATTTTTTTTAATAAAAAATGAAAATATAGTATGACCAATGATTTGTTCATATAAGGTTCTTTTTTCGGCTATGTTAATTGTTGAGAAATGAGAATACTAAATATGCTTTTTATGAGAATACTACTTTTCGGCTATGACTAATTTTTGTTCATAAAGAACACATCTATCGTACGTGCAAATAGAATGGCCCGTACATCGTTGTCCTACCTTATACTTTAAAAGAATTTGTAATCAGAAAAAATAAAAGAAAAGAATGACAAAAAAAAGGGTAAGAATTATACTTTCGAGTTTCTTTTCTCAGACAGAAAGAATGAACGAACATACATAGTTTAACTAATGGGCTTCAGAAAAAAGCCTAATTAGTTATAAATCAAGGTCTCGTTAAAAGGCCCATTTGTTTAACAAGAAATCTCTAACTTGTTGTCCTAAGCTTAAACAATTTTTGCATCTCTCTCTCTTTCCGTCTTCATCGTCCTCCCGGCTTCTGCGATTTTGTTTAGTAGCGCCGGACCGGAGTAGTTAAAACCCTAGCCCAGTCTATTTAAAGATTCACCGAGTAGTCTTCTAGTCCTGCGTATACTTCTTCTTCTTCGTTTATACTTAGAAGATGAATTGTGCAAGTAAGGCACTCTTTCTTCTCTATTTACCGATTTAGGGTTTTATTTTGCTTTGTTTCTGTCGGTAACACTGTGGTCTTTTCTCCTCTACAGTTTCCGGCGAAGTTCCGGAGGAGCCTGTGGTTTCTAAGAAGTCGGGTTTGCTTTACGAGAAGCGGCTAATCCAGACGCATATATCCGTAAGCAAGTTCTTTTCTTTTCTCCCTCGTTCGACTCTTATCTAGGGTTTTCAGCTGTTTAGCCTCTTGCACCTCTCTATTTGCTGCAGATATTTTCTTAATACAGACTTTGTTGTGATAATTTATAGATTGCTTTTGGTACCTTGTAGGATTATGGGAAATGCCCGGTTACTGGTGAGCCACATACTCTTGATGACATTGTTCCCATCAAAACTGGGAAGGTAATGCAACCACTGGAGTTATTTGTCACACAGCATTGTTTGTAGAAACTTATTTAAGCCTGATTCGATCTCCGGGACCATTTTGCAGATCGTAAAGCCGAAACCATTACACACAGCTAGCATCCCTGGATTGCTTGGAACGTTTCAGACTGTAAGTTCTTATTTTGTATTCCCTATACCTTCTTTTTCGTTTCTGAATTTTGTTCTCTGTCTATTAAGGATCATATAGAGTTAAAATGGATGAACTTGATTTGGGTATGCATCGCTATCTGAGTTATTTAACATAGCAGATTGCATTCTACTCTTTACATTGAATTATATGTTCATTTGTTACTAATAGCAAGACGAAAGTGTTCGCTGGTTATTTTTACTTTAGGCAAAAGAAATGCTTAAAAAGTTTATCTGTTTGTTGTGCTTGTAGGAATGGGACAGTTTGATGCTATCAAATTTTGCTTTGGAACAACAACTGCATACTGCGAGGCAAGAGCTAAGTCACGCTTTGTATCAGGTAATTATGGTTAGGTGCATTTGCCACCACCTTATCAGACTACATGAATTACAAATATCTATTATGTATTCTAGTTTCTTTTCCTGGATGTTTCCATTTATTTCTTGTGATAAAAGGTGATTGATGGGGGATACACTTTTCCTTTGCAGCATGATGCTGCTTGTCGTGTGATTGCTAGGCTTAAAAAAGAAAGAGACGAATCACGACAATTGCTTGCAGAGGCTGAAAGGCAGTTGCCTGCAGCCCCCGAAGTTGCCACATCGAATGCTGCTCTTAGTAATGGTAAACGAGGTATGCTTGCACGTTTGCTTCTCAATGTAAGTTGGCTATGTGGTAATTTCTCTTATAACAAGCTACTATGTTTTTGGTTGCAATATAGGTATCGATGATGGTGAGCAGGGGCCTAATGCAAAGAAAATGCGTCTTGGAATTTCGGCTGAAGTTATCACAGAACTCACAGATTGTAATGCTGCTCTTTCTCAGCAGCGTAAAAAGAGACAGGTAACTGCATATATCAGTATATTAGTTAGGAAATAGAAGGCAAAAGAGAATTACATATATATATAGTTTGTCTGTAACATACAATGGATATCTGCACTTTTGGAGTTCAATTAGATTTGCGAGTGGTTCTTCTGTCTTAATAATTTCTCCTCATTGGTTCTCTAGATCCCTAAAACATTGGCTTCAGTCGATGCTCTGGAGAAGTTCACCCAACTCTCAAGCCACCCCCTTCACAAGACCAACAAACCTGGAATTTTTTCAATGGACATCCTACATTCTAAGGTTTGACACCTAAGAACTTCTCTATTTTCCATTCATCACTTTATGTAGTTTTTCTCTGTCCTGAGAAGTCACTGCATTGAACGTCATAGTGACATGTTTACTTTTGCGCTTACATTATATTGTACACTGCCATGAATCCCCATCTGGATGCTTATCAATATTATTCTTCAGTATATAGATTTTGTACACTACCATGAATCCCTGTGTCTGTTCTCTATTTAGTATTATTCTTAATTTCTCGTTATATGTGGTAATCAGGATGTCATCGCTACGGGAGGAATTGATACAACTGCCGTTCTCTTTGATCGTCCTTCAGGACAAATCTTATCAACGCTGACTGGTCACTCAAAGAAGGTCTGTCTTTTACTGTATTCTTTTTTTATATTTCATTTTCTTTTTTAACTTTTCCTTTGTAGTTTTGTGCTTGACATGCATTGTTCCTTTTGCAGGTTACAAGCATCAAGTTCGTTGGTGACACTGATCTTGTGTTAACTGCTTCATCCGACAAGGTAAGCTAAGGTTATGTGTACAAGCTCCTTTGAGGATTGCATGATTTTATGGAGTAGTAGTGAAGAGATTAACTTCTCATTTCTTAACACTCTGCAGACAGTCCGCATCTGGGGATGTTCCGAGGATGGGAACTATACCTCTAGACATACACTGAAAGATCATTCTGCCGAGGTAAGGATGTAACTGAAGAACTTCTACAGGCTACAGTCTCATACAGTTTTACGTTTTATTTATTTTTGGTCTGTTTAACGTAAAAGCAATGATGTGGTTTTCAGGTGCGAGCTGTAACTGTCCACGCAACGAATAAATACTTTGTGTCAGCATCACTTGACAGTACATGGTGCTTCTATGATCTGTCCTCCGGTTTATGCCTTGCTCAGGTCTCCAAAATTTTAATCCACACCTGATACCTGTTATCCAGTTTCAGATTTCTTCTTTTATGCTAATATAACAATGAAACATTTACCTTCTTTATTGTAATGTGAATTAGACTCGTTAGAATAAATGTTTCTGCCATGCGTCTTTCTCATTATTGTTGTTATTCAGGTGACAGATGCTTCCGAAAACGACGTGAATTACACGGCTGCTGCTTTTCATCCTGATGGTCTCATTCTTGGAACTGGTACCGCTCAATCTATTGTTAAGATTTGGGATGTAAAAAGTCAGGTAAAAACTCTTTGACCTTCCTTGCTCATCAACTGTTGTCACTTGTAAGTTTGTTCTCACTTCACTCTCATCTCTATCTCTGTCGTTTGATAGGCAAATGTGGCAAAGTTTGGTGGACACAATGGAGAAATCACCTCTATATCATTCTCTGAAAACGGTTATTTCCTTGCGGTGGGTACATTGACTGATTGACCTAAACTAAGTAGAAAGAAGGATAGCACCAGGTTCCTTTTGACTGACCAATATTTACTATTCTTTAAATTGTACAGACTGCTGCACTGGATGGTGTTAGGTTGTGGGACTTGCGCAAGTTAAAGAACTTCCGAACCTTTGACTTTCCAGATGCAAACTCGGGTATTCAACTACCTGAGCACTCTTACTAGTCTATTTTGTTGAGTGAGTTTTCATTTCTTAAGGCCTGAATGAGCTTTTTTTGTGCAGTGGAGTTTGACCATAGCGGATCTTATCTTGGCATTGCTGCTTCAGATATAAGGTGAGGTCTACTTTGATACACAATGTTGGGAATTAATTGATATAGGAGCTCACTTTGATAACGAGATATTGAAAGATAGTTGTGCAAACTCAATTAACCTGCTATCACCAGAAATGCAGTTTGGGTATATGTATACGTTTCTTCTGCAAATCATACTAATCGAAAACTTGTGCTTCAATGTTGTAGAGTATTCCAAGCAGCTAGTGTAAAAGCAGAATGGAACCCAATCAAGACTCTTCCCGATCTGTCCGGTACAGGTAAATGCTACATGTTAAGCTTTTGAAGTCACTGCTCTTCCTTGTTTTATTGAGTCTATCATTCAGACATTGTAACTACATAAATGTGCAGGTAAAGCAACAAGTGTTAAGTTTGGACTCGACTCCAAATACATAGCAGTCGGTTCAATGGACCGTAATCTCAGGATATTTGGTTTACCTGATGATGACAATACTGAAGATTCAGCACAAGATTCATGAAGAGATATCTCAAAAGTCTCATCATCAAGAGTAGCTATATCCTCAATTCTCGCGATTTTTGTTGTATCTTTACAGTTCTGTTGGTACTTTCCTGATGGCCCCTCTCACAATCACATATACACACCTGAGCTCTCTCCCTTTCTTTCTCAGTCAACAATTTTCCTGTAACAACATCGTACCTTAAGGATCTGCAGTTGATCTTTCTCTCTTTGATCTGAAAGAGTCCACATAAAACAAAGTTAGCTGCTCACTATAAAAGCAAATGAAGAACAGGCATGTAAATGATCTTCTTCATCATTCAAATCAGTAGGACCTAAACGGCAACAATTAAAAAACTTGTGTTATATAGAAAGGGTCATGAATCTTGAAGACAATGAAATGAAGACAAAAAGATTGTGATGGTGGTCATAGAAATTAGAAAACCCTGAGACAGACAGAGATTTTGACTGTACTGTGGTCAAAACACACACTTCACAATCTTCCCATTCCCCCACCAATCTCAGATTCCTTTTCACTTCCTCCAACTCTTTCTCTCTCTCTGGCCTTTTTTTTT
>Ga0041059_1000102_pt1 | contig 47871 bp, 32 predicted proteins | sample AraColnosormetaG_FD_56232 | JGI IMG/M metagenome (GOLD analysis project Ga0041059, IMG submission 56232) | Arabidopsis roots microbial communities from North Carolina, USA - Col MF nosort | ecosystem: Host-associated > Plants > Roots > Unclassified | place: USA: North Carolina | collected...
TTTTGGGTAAAAAACCAAAAAAAAAAAAAAAGACTTCACCTTTTGTGTTGTTGTGTTAAAATTTTGGTTTCCCCCAAATGAAGAAAGGAGGAATCTTTTTGATTGTGGGTGATGCAGAAAAGTCCCCACAAGTGTCGTGTCATAGTGAATGTCCTTTGGGATAGGAGTGTGGTCCCTTGTTTGTATCATTCGATGGCTTCAATAGAAAAGCACAAATTGTGAATGATGTGTGACCAAGTTGGACATGGATGGGTTTCTTCTTTTTTGCTTAGTGCCATTTGTGGTGGGGATTGATTGGCTATCTTTTCCTCTTTATTTATTTCTTTTGTGTGTCACATTCTTGTTTCTACGTTGGATCATTTCGATTAGGTCATTGACTAGTTTAAAGGTGATGATGATGACCTTCATGGTAATAAAAGATGATTTTCGAACGTGTTTTTAGATGGTAACTAAAGTTTTATTAGAGATTCGGTCAAAGTTTGATTCTTTACCACTATTTAAATAGATAATGACAGAAATCCGCTAGAAGAGAGTAAAATATTTCTCTCATGTGATGTTATCGACAACGTACCGCAAAACACTAATAGTAGCTTCAAAATTTGCATTCAAATTGCATACCTATCAAATATATTTTAAATAGTGTGTACTTGTTTGAACATTGTATGTAGTCCAGCCTCAGTTAGTCGATTATATGTTTAAATCTCGCACATATGGGTTCTAAAACTCTACTTCGAACTTCGTTGTATTCTTTGTCAAGGAGAATCTCTATCAACTTTAAGAACTGGTTTGGAAGGATTTCAAATCATAATATCTTCTGTGTTTTGGTACAATCAGTTGAAGTACCTCGAATCATAAAAATCTTGAAACATTATCATTTACTAGTCACACTTGCGTTAAGGGACCAAGAAAAGCTGAATTGGGGTGTGGGGTTTGGGACCCTTGAAGGGAAAAAAAGAAAGAAAAGGAGATGGTAAAATACTAAAATAGTAAAATGTGAAAGTGTCACTTCATTGTCAAACATACTTGTCTCCTTCAGTTTTGATGTATGTCCTGATTTGGTACCAATATAGGTTAAGCCCCAACCTAATTGTAGTTGATGTTTGTATCTCTTGCATTATGTGCATCTCACTTTCTTCCATCTTTTCCCCAACAATTTGTTAACCGGTCTTTTTCAGTTTCTGTACCAACAACCGACTTCCACATCCATATCTTTGAGTTTTTTTTTGTTCTCAAGATATTAATGAATATGTACAAGAGACGACCATGGAAGAACAAGTACATTTTAGGAGATATATAACAAAATACTTAGCAGTGGTTTATAACTTGGCTTGGTTTTACTTTACTCATTTGCGCAACTCGGACTAGAGAAGTCGATATATAAATCAAACCGAACCAAAATTTTCAAATATAAACCGAGTCAAAATTTGAGACCAAGTGTCTCCCACTCAACTCTTAATGATCGATCATGAGAATGATTGATCGACCACAGGGCCTAAGTGATGACGTGTGTTCGTTATAAATGATCTGTCTTCGTTCATTTTCTGGTCTTTTCTGACTTAACCGGTAACTCACTAAACAAGGATACAAAGAGTATAACACAATAAACCAAAGTTGGTTCGTATATCCCAGATTGTTTGCACAATTAGAGTAACATGTCCAAGGGAACTCATATTTCACATTTTAGACATCAAGTTACGTCATAAATTGATCCCAAGCTCTGACTTTTAAGCTGTTCCCACAATTGGAATATCAATGAAATGAAACCCCGGAATATGAAAATCTGACACCTTTAGTCATAAATTCGAGAAATAACTTGTGTAACATAAGTATGCACTCCGCAAATATTCTTCGGTGTTTCTGAATCCATTTAGTCTTTGTCTTTTGATGGGGATGATAAGAGATGGTGTAATGTTGCTGCCTGGATAACCGCACTTGGGTTTGTATCCTTTGGTGTGTGAGAAGTTGTCCGCCTTATGTTGAAACCTCTTTCTAAACTGGTTTGCCTTGAACGCCGGAATGACCGTGGAAGATGTCTGATAAGCCGTGATGAAGTCACTAGTAATACAACACCTAGCATGATAAGTAACCTGCAAAAAGTTTCAAGAGTCCCCAATAATCAAAATCTATAGCTCTGATGGCAGAAAAACTATTTGGAAAGATCTTTTGCAACTTCTGATTCATGTGTAAGTGATGTTTCTCTAATGACTGATAGAAGTTGTCTTTAACTAGCACACTAACAATACAAAGAAAGTAATGAGTAGAACTTTACCATCCCAGGAGAAGTAAAAGCCGTCCAGATGGTGAAGTGGGTAATTTCTCACCCAGAGCAAACATTCCTGCAACCACACCTGTTACAATTGATGCCACAGCAGCGCAAGTGGATACTACGATTGCTCTCCCATGTTTTAGTCCCCGAGTCTGGTAAAGTAAAAACAAAAAGAAGACGAGAATCATGGTTACTTAAAAAACCTGAATATAAACCTATAAAAAACTACATGTACAGAGAGAATCCTTTATGTTATACATGGCGGTGCATTACACATTCATATGGAGATAAGACTATGAGGAAGTGTAAAAAGACTAAGCTCGGACAAAGTACCTGGTAGAAAAATCCAGTTCCACTACAGCATATACTAATCGAAATGCACATGGGAATGAACATTGTAGAAAATCCCTGCTCCACGAATACAAAACCCATCTTTGATACTACAGATGCCATTCTGTGATCAAACGAGTTATAACTTATTGTCAGCTACGCAACAAACGATAAAATCAGTTCAAATACATTTTTCTCTATCTCAAATGTTTCTGCAGACACCAGGACATAGGTTCTTCCTTTTATGTTTTCTAAAATTAACAGCACATGTTAATGGATATATAGGAGATAATCGGTAAACATCAGAGGCTCGGTACATAATGCGAAAACGATATGCTCTTTGATGTTTATGGGCACTGAAAGATACCCGAATAAAATGCCAGATTCCAAGCCATATATGATTTCTTCCACCACTTCATATTCCCCCTACAAAAAATAAATTAGGCTAAGTGCATTTGGTAGGAGAAATTAAAGAGAGTAACATTAACGGTGATACTAGTTCTTATAGCTCAAAAAAATTAGATAGCTAAGAGGATGATATACCAGCTCCTGCTCCCTGCGCTGGCGTTTGAAGATATGAAGCCACGCATTTAGTAGTACCTTGTCACAAAAATCCAACACAGAAGTTATTAGAAACATTGCCATTACCACAGTAATTAAACGATATACTGATATTATCTGATAAAAACAAAATATAAAAAAAAACAATTGTTTTACAACTCAATGATGTATACAAGTCAAGAGAAAGCCATCAGTCAACAGAAGATAAAAAGGAGATGATGACAATAGAGGAAGACGTTCTATCATATACCATGGATGAAAGGTACCTACAAACAAGATGGCAACAACCAATGCTAGCCACAGCAACTGGAAGACAGATATTAATGATGCTTCTTGCTCCTCACCACCAGCCCCAACTCCTACGGCAAAATGTATAAATCGTCAAAACATATTAGGTGATTTCCTGTAGTATCATAATATCTTTAACAGCTAACAACAGTATGCAGAAGATGACAGTAAGCAACACTCAACGAAGCAACAACGATTGATGTTACCTATGGTCCCAATGCCGGCAACAGTAATCCCAATCCAGTCAAAAACATTCATGACTTCCTTCAAATAAAAATGCGAAAAGACGGAAAGAATGGCAAGGCCACATCCCGAGACTGGCTGAACAACTGACACCTGGAAGCACCAGATTTCCAAAAGCTCACAATCAGGGTCTAAAGTTAACCAGCACAGTAAATTATCATACCAGACATCTCAAAGGCAAACTATCTTGGCAACAAAATGAAAGATTGAGAAAACTTTACTTACAGGAGCAAGTGATAGTGCTCTCAGCATCAACAAAGCACCAACAATGTCCATAAGAAAACCTAACGCCCATGGTTTGTTTTCAGCATATGCTCTTAACACCTGAAATTCATCAATTATGATCAAATGTGAGCTTCCCATAGATATATTGACCACAACCTCTAACTCATCACCATGATTGATATGAAAAACCCAAGAAAACATCGAATCGAGCCTCCGCAATACTACGAATCAGACAATTCAACTCGATCCAATTCCGATACTCGAAATTCACAAAATTTCATCAAATTAGTTGTACCAATCACGAAATCGAATTCGAATTTCCAGATATCAATCGGCAATTTCTCGAAAATTACGTTAATCTTTAGAGATCCGTCCAATCAAATAGCATGCAATCAAAATCCAAAGCAATCAAAAGGGGGAGACAAAAGAGAAATTCCGAAGAATAGAGAGAGACCTTAAGCTTAAGGGAGAGAGGAGGGAGGATAATAGTGCCCTTCTTCTGGAGAACCTTGCCGATATTGTTTCCGGCGGTGGCCGCAAGCGTTAGGCAAATCGATTCCCACATGTCTCTCAAAACGCCGACGAGAAACGAAGGAAGAAGCTTTTTAATGGAGGAATGATTTTTGCCGATGTCTTACGTTATTATTATTTACTTCCGTTTTTTTAACTTTTGACAGGTCGTGGGTATATAGTAATTTCCTTTTTTATAGCAATTGTATTCTATGGTAAAAAAACAAAATTAATCTCTATGCTTTCGTGTTCAAAAAAATAAAAATCTCTATACTTTAATTGACTTTAAAAAATTTAAATTTATTATATTGTTGAATACAAAAGAAAATAAATAAAAGCTGGCAAAAAGACACAGCTAATGGCGTTTACATCACATGTCCATTTTTTTCACATTTTAAAAGTACAAAATACTTCAAAAAGAATTAAAAAACAGTTTTGCAAATGTAACTACAAATGTCAAGTGTAAAACCTAGCAAAAGAAAAAAAATGTTACGTTATGAAATATACATGCTACATATAAATGTAAATGTGTATACAAACAATCTAAACCTTAAAACATGTTTCGGCTATTCTCTTGCAAAAGACCAATATGATAATATTTATGGTTCAACCATTTTAGCAGCTATCATAATTAAAACTTGGAAACCTCAAACACCCTTTTAGGCAGCTTCTTCACAACTTGAAATATGAATCGAGTATAAAATTAATGGTATATGCATTTACGAACCCGATGGGTATTTAAATATATATATATTTTGGTTAGAATGCTTCATTTGATTAAATAACCCAACTTCAACAAGTTCAACATGAAAACGTTGCTAAGCATGCTTTAGCTAAGTCGTCCATGCCAACGCATTTAGCAGTCCTCTCCTCTGCCCTCAAAATTAACCGAAAACTGGATAGTCGAGGAGGCGATATATAATTTCGTTGATTGCTTTGGTTATCTAATTCGTTTTGTTGATGATATTGAAGAGACTTGAAACAGTTGTGATATGGAAATAGTATGAGTCTGCGTCTGCCACAAGTTTGTGATATTGTTCAAAGAACTAATCAGTGAAAAATTTCACCTAATCTTAGTTAATTAAGATTATAGTCTTCCAAGTGCAGTCTCAGATCAAAAGTCAAAATCGACAAAGTAAGCTAAATAAGAATGACACATACAAATAGAGAAATGGTCCCCAAATAAACCGAGTTATTGTCAGCTTTTCAAAAGCCAACTTTTTACTCGAGATCATACTAACAGAAACATGCTTTATAAGATCTCAAGATCTAACAGAAACAGAACTTGAGATCTAAGAAACATGTTGGATTGCCTCTAAAATGGTACTTAAGAATCATTCAAACACGCAAAAAATAAACTGCTCTTGTTCAATAAAAGCAGAGCTTCTGATTCGAATGGATGATCACCAAAATGATGTGAACATAATTAACTACCAGATGTAACAAGCCAATCACAAAAACTCAACCATGTCAAAACCTAATTGTATACAATAGAGATGATAAACCAAGCAAGTATGGATCATGGCATGATATTGGATGGAGGAAACAAGAGACCGTTTCACAATCTATTTTGAACAAGACTTTAGAAAACTAATAATCTTAGCAAAGAGCATCAAACAAGAAGATTCTCCATCGAACCTAATTTCTGAGTACAAAAGATTCATACTTTTTGAAACTAATAAATGATCATATATAATTTTGTTGCGATGAAGCCACCACAGTTACATTCAAGATTACAACACACAAACACAAAGATACATAAGAAAGAGAGAGAGAGAGCACAATCATAATTACTTGAGAAAATCAAAATTCAAAACAAAGCTCAAGAAGAAGAAAAACAAAGTAAAAAAGTAAAAATTATAGAAAAAGATGAAAAAAGAATCACCACCAACCATAGACGACCTGTGTGTACCTCTGCTTAAGCCATCTGAAACTGTTTCTAAAAGAGCCTTTGACTTTGCCTTCAACACCATACATCTTATAACTCGCGACCCGTTTCTTCCTCTGGAGCTCCGGATCCGTTATTCCCCAAGACTTGGATCTTGCTATCGATTTCTCCTTTTTCACATCGTATATATTGTTCTCCCTCGTCCCGTACGATGCGCTATAGCTCCTGAAATCACCGCCTTGATTACCGTGGTAAGGCTGGATCTGCATCCCTCCGTCTCCGTATGGTCGTTGACGGCCGAAATCTTCCATGGACGCCGGCAAGTTTGATCGAGAGAATCTTTTTTTTGTTTATGTTATTACAGCTCAGAGAATAATTGGAGAGAAAGGAGGAGAATAATAGTAACGCAAAAAAGGACGTGTCTTTTGAGCTGGTCTCAATTTGTTGCTCCACGTTATATGAATTATTTTCATTTGTTTTCTGTAATTTAAAAGAGAGAAAACAAATAAAGCAAATGGAGATAAGAAAAAGCAAATAAGAAAAAATGTAACAGATATTATTATAACGCTAACGCGTTTGGAAAATTTTAATAATTAAGAAACAGAAGATAATAAAATTAAGAAAATTTACTAGAGTGTGAAATTTCAGACAAATTAAGAATAATGGAAATAAATATGAAGTAGAAGTTTGTTTTTTTTGTGTGTAATTGACCGTTGACCGTTGATCTGCATTAGCGGTCAACGGGCAAGTTGTGTGTGATAATGTTCACGAATCCAAAAATTAATTGATAGGCGTGATGTTCTTTTTTTCTTTTTTCTTTATTGAACAACAAATATAGGCGTGATGTTTGTATTCAGTAGTCACACATTTTCCTGGGAATGTGACTACCAACTAACATTTAAGACCATATTATATACTGCACAACTTTTAATCAATGGCTTCATTTTCCACGAGCTATCATTTTCCCAAATGAAAAAGTAGTTGATAGTTTTCTATAATTAATGTATCAGAAAGTAAATTGATAAATAGTATTATAAAAAAAAAGACCGAAATATTTATCATAGCTAAGGTCCAAAACCGAAAACTGAAAAAAGTAAATGTGTAACATACAAATTGACAAGTTTTAAGACATCTGGATGCAGCGAATGGTCTCTTAGGCCTTTTACTAAGCCCAAGCCCAGTAGCCCACAGGCTCCTCAACATTTCCGGTTGACTACTTAACCGGGAATATGGATATGCCATATACCGACAATTAAACTTAAACCAAATCGAATTGAAATCTTAAAAGAGAAGGATAAAATGATGAGATGACCCACTTGACCAGCGTGGTTCTGATGTCGTCTCGTCCACTTACGATGTGGGGTTGGGCGGCATATTCGTTCCCACCACGTGTCTCCTCAGGGGCTGACCACGTGATTCCCACGCCGAAAGTGGAAAGAGAAACAGAGTTTGAGTATCAGAGGAGAATCTTAATAGTAATATTAAACTCTTGTTCTGTCTGTGGTCACTTTATATATTCTTTTTGATTTGATCAAACAATGGTAAGTACACCATCTGTGATTCTGTATCACTAGTACTGTCATCTGTGATCCGTCTCACGAACATTGCCTTATGGATCTCTAACATCAACACTAAAGCAATAGTGATATACTTATCTCTTTGATTAGGATTTTAAAACATGTACAAACAACAGATAGAGAGAGAGAGCCTAACCATGTTATGATCGATGATCTGAAGTACAATTATGGACTTTGGTTTGGAGCTTTTTGATGATAGAAAAGAGGAATGAAAAAGAGACATATTAACTTCCATTGCACTAATTAAGAAATTCGCTTCTAGAATTGGATTTGGATACAAGTTTTGATTTTTGTAGTCAACGAAACATTAATGATTACATGACTAGTTTATTTATTCAGTAACTAATGGTAAACGGATAGTTTTTGATTAAGTTGATGAAGTCACTTGCAATAAAATTACAATTACTTAGTTTTCGTAGAAATACATTATTAGGTCTAATTAATGCATTTTAATTTAACCATCTTCTAACTTTGTTTCTTCTTTTTCCTTTTGTTGAGGCTTCAAATTCAAGCCACACCGAATCCATAATGGATCCAAATTAGAAGTCAAAGTGGGTATGGCCCTCAACATTTGATTCCCTTATCGTTCGATGATATACCATAAATATATATACACAATTAATTTTTGGAATTTCTATAATGTATATATTATACCTTCCTTTTGTATATCTTTTTATTTTTTGTAATTTTCATTTACTTGTAAATTAAGTTGAAACATGCAAGTTATATAAGTAAATATCAAAAATGCATGCATTAAAAAAAAAAAGAGCAATAACAGAAAAACAAAAATCAAACAAAATATGATGCAATTGTGTGTGTTTTGCCTAAAAAGGAAAGTTGTCAAGGAAGGACAACGTATGCGCACTTCCATATTCGGAATTATCAGCCAGAAATTTATAGTTTAATTATTGTGGTGGTATCTATCCTCCTCTGACAGAAAATAACTAATTTTATTCTACTCTGATTGAACGCACCACCAATGCTGCAACTGAAAGCTTGCAATGCACCAGGTGTCATCATCATTACATTACATATGTATTCGCATTCTCGACAGATCTCATCACCGTTAATTTTATTTTATTTCAAATGAAAACTTTTGAAATCAATTAACAATGATGTGGCTTGTTCCAAATGGAACATTCTTATAGTTTTATTTGTCATTATGTACCCTACTAATTCTAATTTCGGATGGTTATATATAAGATGATACTAGCTAGTGATGTTAAAAAAAAAAAGATGATACTAGTATAAATTATTAGGGATATATATATGTTTTAGTAGAAAGATTCTTGTAGTTATATTATATAATTTGTGGTGGTAATAAGACGAATTTAATTTGTGATGTAAGAAATCATACCATTTATAAAATGTTTTTCGAAAAGCATGCATGCTTTAAGATGCTTTAGTTTAGCGCCGTATTGGATATTGAGGGTGTGGCTGAACTTTTTCATGATGAGGCTCTGTTGATTTGTAATTGGTCAGTCCAATCTTTTGTTCCACTAATAGTTATGCTTTCTTCCAGAATTGTTAAATTAATCTATATCTACATGTTTTAATATGAGAATTATAACATCATCCAATGTTTGTTCGACAGACATGATCCATATGTTATTCCAAAGCTTTTGGATCCTTAGTATATATATATGCATTGTTAGTTGATACGTTGTTCACATTAACATTAGTTCATTTTGGGATATTCCGTAAGTAACTTGCCACCAAGAGCCTATATTTAATCCTGTGATTTTATATATAAGGAATAAGGTATATGTATAATGTATTAAATAGATATTAGATATATATGTTAAGAATAGAATGCTGATTAGATATCTCTGTAAATAAACGTGCAACACAGATAAAAAGACAATACCGTTTGACTATTTATTTTGTGATTCGAATTAGCAATTAAGTTTGACAAAAACATTATCATTAGCTAAAACATACGACGCATATGAAAAATCAAGTAGTAAATAAATCAGCATTTAGTTGATAGTTATTTAGACCCAAAAAAAGTTAAGAAAAAAGTAGAAAGTTGCAGTTCACGTGGTTAGAAAATGGAACAAATTTATCAATAATTCATGAGAGAGATTTGAGTTTATATCTTTATCAGTTTTTTTTTAATCCCAATACTCTATCCCCATTTGGCTATAAAAAGCCCCGACAGGTCTCAGTTTCTTCCCACATCCAAAGATAGAAAGATGTAAGGTCTAGAGTCTTGTTCTTAATCCCCTAACAGAACAATGATATATATAAATAAATATGGGTCGATATCGGCTGTGGAGGACGACTAGCTACGGTTTCGAGCCTGGTCACATGCGTAGAGTGTGAAAGGTAATTAGGAGGTGACAGAAGAGAGTGAGCACACATGGTGGTTTCTTGCATGCTTTTTTGATTAGGGTTTCATGCTTGAAGCTATGTGTGCTTACTCTCTCTCTGTCACCCCTTCTCTCTCTCTCTCTTTTCAATTACAAGGTTAATTATAACTAGTAAAAGGTCTCTGATTTGGTATGATATAGTTAAGGTTTTAATTAGTTATATTATCATCAAACGGATCAAAGTAGGTCGAAGGGATGAGTAGTACATATGCAACTTTTGTTATAATACTATGTTTTTATATATATCAAATATTTTGTTCTGAATTGTAAACGTCAACTCGGTAATATCCACATAAAGTACTCTAACATTTTAATTATGCAGGGTTTAATCAGCAATATAATTTTGGGAAAAAGTAGATCTATAACGTACGATGAAGCAAAAAAAATAAAAAATAAAAATCATTTTGTCATTGTTTTCAAACATAATTAGATATAGCTACTATGTGTCTTCTAGCCATAAGCATATCTATTAGTATTTATTTAAAATTAATGACTATTTACCTCCTAAAAACAAACATGTACATGTTTTTGTTTCAAGATGTTTGGAGTGCTTATGTTAATCTCTATGCAGTTAGACGTATATGCCTATCATATTATATTTGTTATAAGAATTTGGCTACCAATGTACTTTGGTGTACTTTGTGTGATAAATATTTTGTCATCGGAAATTTGATTGAAATCCTAAACTTTGATACGTTTGTTGTAACATGTAAGTATGATATTTGGTTGATTAAGTTTTTCTATGAATCGAATGCTTGATTTCTTTTCCAAAATCACAAATACAATTTTTTAAAATCTGAGGAGCAAAGGAAGCCGACATAGACGACGGTTGAAATTAGGGTTTATAAACGTTATTTACATGTATATATACTTTATGTTGTAAAATTTTCACATAGGCTAGTGATGGATCATGGATGCTAATATTTGTTCATATACGATTATGTTAATTATTTATAAAAATAAAATAAAATATTTACTTAAATTTTCCTTCAAAACAATTATCCAAAGAAAAGTCTTCAATAATTATATTGACCTAAGTCACAAAATAAACCAGTTTTAACTTTTAACATAACTTATGGAAATTGTGACTAAAATACCAGTCTGATATACCTCTGAAGCTGCCCTCTCCTACTTGAAAAATGTAGACGAAATCCAAAGACGTTTCGCCAAATTTCTCAATAATTCAAAGAAAAAAAAAACTCAAATCGCAAAATTGCTCATATACATGTTTTTAGATGTATTAGTTATGCATGTGTACTCATCCACCCAAAGAAAGAGTTAACAATTACGAAAAAAAGAATAGGACTGGGTGAGATGAGGATCTTGTGTGACTAAATCAAAGTTTCGAAAAATTCTTGCAAGAATGGCTCCAAAATCGTACTTTCATCTTTTCATCAGTAGTAAAAAAATTGGATGCAGTCTCAATTCGACATAATCCCATCAAATTTATACCATAATGCATTGATACTCTTCACTTAATTTTAAAGCTTTTGTTGTCTCTCTCTCTCTATGTGTGTATTAGCATATAATTCTTACAACAAAAGACAAATTTATGAAAAATTTCTCAAGACTCGGGTGTTATCTCAGGAGTCTGCAAAGGAATGGGACTGTTATCTTCTTCTTTCGCGTTTGGATTCTCGGCTTGTTTTTCTTCAGGTTGGGAGGCTACACCATTCTCTGATGCATCCTTTGTGTCCGTGCTGATGACCTTTGGAGATTTGTTGGATGGTTCTTGAGAGGACGATGCAGCTAAGATGCGACCCAGACCTTCGTATGCACTCTTGGCATCCATAACGATTGTGGCACCACCTGGATAACATCGGCCAAAGCATGTGGCGCAATGTGGAAAAACCACCTGTAAGAACAAGGAACCAAAGAGAAAAAAAGAGCAATGTGCGTTAGGACATAGAGGTGTTCAATCTGAAATGGCTACTGACTTTTAACTTGTTAATACAAAACTGAGATGAGATGAGATTCAAAACTCGACCTCGACAAAAGCTCGGCAAAGTGAAAGGAATAGATTGGATTCACTGAGTCGAAGCATCCGAGTTGTATTGTATCTTAGTAAGGAGTCAGACACGGCCTGGAGTCCTTTGATCAGTTCATGAGCAACAACATTCTTTAGACTTAGCGGGGCACAAGGACGTAATTCGTTCAAAGCAGAAGATACCCCTGTTGACATAGCCGGGATTATCAATCACAATCAGACTGTGAAAAAAACATCCATAAGAGAGATAACAACTTTCATTTTGCAACATTTGACATAGTTGGGAGTTAGGACACTCATTTTGGTTATATCATCCATAATGTTAAAAATTGATAGTATATAATTATCTCACCATTTATGAAAACTGCAAGTGGCGGGTGCTCCATCAAGTATGATGGAGGTGTGACGTCATCCTTGCTATCTTCATTAATACCACTTGAAGGAAAGCCAACAGATGGTAATGGAACCCATCGATGTGAATCCAAAACTAACTGGAAGTAAAACATTCTGAAGAATTCAAGAGTGTGACATGTGGATAATTGGATACCAAACACTGTTTGAGTTGAGTTCCATGCCAGAACAAAAGTTCAAATATTGCACCTGAAAATTCTCAACTGCTGTACTCATGTTCTTGGAGAATAAGTTTAGAACCGCCCTGTAGTAAGTATGCGAGTTAGATACTGAACTTTTACAGAAATAAGCGAAGGTTATGACAGCAGTTAAAATTAGATTGAAAGAATTGTTACTCTTCAAAAAGTGGAGGAAGCAGACCCCGGAAGTCTAGCCCAACCCCACCAAGCCCCATCGCACAGTACTGGGTGGACATGAGAAGAAGGTAAAATGTCAATCATCGGAGTTAAACAGTGAATTCAAAAAGGAATACACAAGATGCAGAAGAACTCAACCATGCACTGATCCAAAATATTTGATAGAGATCCTCCTTCAGTAATCTTTGGAAGCATGATTTTTAGAGTCTTCAGGTGTGATGTTATTTGATGCATGGCCCAGCTAAACAAAAGTCCACCATCATAATTTTCTTCGCTCCCAGATGTATCATCAGAAAATATAGCTCGATATTGGTTAACCACGTCAAATAGGTGCATTCTGTGACAGTTTATCATGCCTTTTAAATACTCATAGGCATTTTTCTGATCTAAATCCTCAAGAATTCCAGTGAGCCATGCCTCTCGGCATCTTAAGAACTGCATAGACAAGAAGATCCATTAACAAGTGAAGACAGAGCTTACAGAATGAACAATTCCATAGACAAAGGAATACAATGTAATGGAAGGATAACCTCAAATGTTATATGTCAAAATATTTCACCTGTAATCGCATTTCATACTCGCCAAAGACACCTATTCGGCGTAAGTATCCAATAATGCGGAGACATTCTGGTAACTGAAACAGAGAGCATCAACCAGATATTGAGCCTTCTTGATTGCTAAGCTTAACCATTCCATAGTTACTGAATACCAAAAATAAAAACTGTATTCACATGAAACCTGTATATTTGAGCGTAGTTTCTGGAGAAGCTGTGAGAGAAGTGACTGAGTTGTTTGTCTAACCTCCGCTGCAAGTGCTTGGATAACTGGCAATCTTGACATAGAGAGAAGATATAATGTTTAGAGCTAAAGCTTGATGGTTGAGGCCTTAAGTAAAAGTATCGTGAGAAAGATTACAAAAAACTCACTTGGGATGCAGGGTAGCAAGTTTCGATACAAATGCTTCCAGGTCAAGAGCCTCATCAAAATTTCCATTCCTCACGCATCTGACAAAGACACAAATCATTTTGAAAAGATAAGTACACATCCAGAAGTTGCTAACGCCAGGAAGAAGATCCGCTAAAGATTGACTAGAAAGCAGATCAAAAAAGTTGGCACGAGGTCTAATAGCTTACGTGTCCATAAGCTGAGGAATCTCAAGCAAGTCAAGAAGAGTGCTGTGATTTGCCAGCAATGCTTGGTTCATCTTCCTCTTCTCCAAAATATTCTCAGCAGAATCGATAAATTCAGTGCAACCAGACGTTAGTTTTGGGACTTCGCCAATCTACAAAAGGTGAAAAGTACAGAACTTTGACATCAAAATTTGAAAGAAAATAAAACATCTCCGAAGATGCAACTGCTAAAGTCAGAGGATGTTTTCTATAGATGTGCGATAACCAATCTTGTTTACTGAAAACAAGGAGGCTGAAGCTACACTCCTAATCCAATGATTCATTCACCTATTATCAAGACCTTAGGTATCTCCTAGACTACAACACAACAAGATCAATCACCCAAATTTTGCATACACAGAGTCTAAAAAACTACAAGACTTGAAACAACATGGTTCTGCAACTAAACTAGATTTTCTAATTCCCTAACTCCAAAACTATTGAACGCTCCAAACACGATGCCTCGAACTCCTCCAACCTCAACTAGTTTTAGGATCTTAGCAATGATACTTGCACTGTGACTAATCGTAATTTTATCGGCCAGGGTTCAGAACTAATCAAGTGAAGCAGTAGAACTCAATTTACAAATTGAAAGTAAAAATATAATTTACCAGAGACTCGAGATGCTTATCAATGGAAGAAACTTCCTGACGGATCGCAAGCAAAGCATCAGCAGCGGTGATAAACGCGCGGTAATTTCCAACAGCCACCTCTTGCATTTGCCTCTGAATCCGCTCCGCATCCACTCGAAGCAGCTCCGGTTCCTTCAAATTCAGTAACCAATATAAGATTCACAAAAATCCATGAGCGCAGAGATTTCAAAAGAGAGTTAGAGAGAGAGAGAGAGATGAACCTTGTGGAGACGATCAAGAGTGAAAGAGAGGAGCTCGGAGACGTACGGTTGCTGAGTGGCGGAAGCGAGAGAGAGAAGACTCGCCGTCGCCTCCGGCTGAGACATCTCCCCAACCTCCATTGCCATTCCCGGATCTTACTCCTGTAAACGATGCTATCAAAATCTCCTCTAAGAAAGTATACAGATCCAGAAACTCGCGATTTTTTCAAAAACTTAACATCAAAATGTTTCTGTGATTTGTTTTCCTGCTTTGGATCTGAAATTTCTCTTTCAATTTTATTTTCTCTTCGAACTAAGGAGTAAACCAAGTTGATTTTAACCGAAACTCGGTTCCATTAGACTTCGGTTCGGTTAGGAAAATAAACCAACGTACCCGGCAAAATGATTACTGTCATGCATTTCACCTTTTTTTTTATGTTACATGTAAATTGCATTAGCTAGATTAATCTAGGGTTTAATTTGGCCAAAAAAATAAAATAGGTTAAGGGTAGGTTTTGGTTAGCTTGGACAAAATAGGTTAAGGGTAGGTTTTGCCGTTCGATGTCCATTGATGAAAAAGTAAATCTTATATTACACCAAAAAAAAATGAATAAACAATATTAATAAGTATACAAAATATAGAAGAGTCTTTTACACTAACGAACCGTTAAGAAAAATAGATAGAGAAGATACAACAAGAGCAATCAAGAATGAAGAAGAAAAGAGAAGAGTTGCATTTGATGCCGTGTAGAAATAGAAATAAGGAAATGGATAAGGAGGTTGCTGCTGCCCTTGTGACTGTCCCTTTGGCGACGGTGGTGACGATGGTACTGATGGTGGTGAACCTTTTCCATCGGGAGATAGCGGTGGAGGAGGTGGTGTGGACTCGAAATAGTAAAACCGTGGTGGTGGTGGATGGATGACGGTAATTAACGGCGGTGGTGAAAGCGATTGTGAAAGCGGTGGTGGAGAGTGTTTGTGTGGCGGAGGAGGCGGTGGCGAAGAGGATAACGGCAATGAGGGAGACGGAGGTGGTGACATGGAGGGAGAGGGTTTAGAGGGCGGAGGAGAGCAAATGGTGGGACACGTGGAGCATTCGCTGATGCAAAGAGGAGTGAGGACATTTGTTTGATCGGACGGTGATGATGCAACTACCATGACCATGACCAATGCAATGATGATGACGATGAGGCCCATGATGATGATGGTGTTTGGAGTAAAATGTTCATTGCTTAGCTGAGTTGGTTGGACATTTATAAATCATAAGGTGGCTTGATACTAAGATGCTTTCTTGATGGATTGTGTTTTGCTGGAAAGTTAATATTATAATTGAGAATATCAAAAAGACAATGTTAAGCTTTAGATGTTTTTATTTATCTTAGGGTAAAGATGCAAACATAGCTTTTTCAACATTTTGATAAATGACTTATGATATTCCTTTCTCGACTCATACTCAAAAATAGTTTATGTTATGAAGCAATACAACTGATTCTAGAACTAAAAAGTGTCACACTCTCCAAAATTTTTCGGTATGTACTCATTTTTCTTTTTATACTTTGCTTTCAAAGGTGGCTTTGTATCAATTCCCAGTTTATAAAGGTCACCATTGTTTTGATTAGTTTATCTTTTTCTTAAATTTTTGTTTTAGTTTTATAATTTCTCTGTTCTTTGGTAACCAAGTAGTACTTTTAGCTTAACATTGATACCAAGAAAAAAGTAGTACTTTTAGTTGTAACCGGGTGATTTTATATGTTGAAGCCCAAATTGAGTTGAACTCTTTTGAGTTTTTTTTTTTTTTTAAACGCTAACCTATCCACACACAAAAATCTATATCAATATCACATACTCTCAAAAATTAGAATTAAAACTTACAAAGGAACATAATGACAATGTTTCATGCAACGAGAACATTAACAATAAGCCATTGCATTTTGTTCAATACTTTTCATCGGAAAGCTAGAAAGGTGGAAGTAATATGTTACAGAGATATAATATAAACAAGGATTAGATTTTAGTTAGTAATCTCTTCATGGCACTTCACTTACCACTTTCTTACTTTCTTCCTTGAGAAGCAAGCAATCTCTCTATTCAGTTCCTCACAAAAGTCTTGAAAATATTTAATAAGTATATGATGATCTTCAGACCCGGTTGTTATTTATGGCATCCTAATGAAAGTGTAAGCAATTAAGTTAGTATTACTTGATAGATTCAAGACTTTGTTTAGGGTTTTATATGTATAGTAATATACCTGGTTCATTGTCCTTCCCCAAGTTTCTTAATCGGAGAAGCTCTGGAACTATTTCTTTTCCAAGATCTGGTCTATCTCTCTTCCTTAGCTCTGCACATCTTAGACACAACTTAGCAAAATTTAATGCTTCTTCGACAGGCCAATCTGGCACGACCGGGTCAAGCATATCCTTGAAAGTTCCTTTGTCGATTGCCCTCGACACATGATGAGCCAAACCCATTGGACTCTTGGCAGTGATGATCTGAAGCAGCATTATCCCTAATGAGAATATGTCTGATTTCGTGGTTAACTTGCCCGTTTGCTGGTACTCGGGGTCTATGTAACAGAACGTTCCTGCTGCAGATGTCATGTGGTATTGCGTCACTGTGTTAGCCACTGACGCAGGTACTAACCGAGCTAATCCAACGTCACTGATCTTGCTCACGTAGTTTTTATCTAGAAGTATATTGGCAGGTTTTAGGTCACGATGAACCAGAGGCTCTGGCTTTGCTTGGTGAAGGAAGGAGAGTGCGGTAGCGATCTCTGCAGCTATTTGAAACCTTTTCCTCCATGAAAGTGGAGGCGAGTTTCCTCTACGAAAGAGTCTATCCTCTAAGCTCCCATTGTCCATGAACTCATACACCAAACACCCATATTCTGGACACGCACCAAGAAGAAGAACCATGTGAGGATGTCTTATGCTACTTAGAACCTCGACTTCTTGTTGAAACTGTTTCTTTCCTTGAGCAGCATCAGGTCTCAAGACTTTTATGGCAACAGGAGTGTGATCAAGTGTGCCATGATAGACTGGTCCATATCCGCCTTCTCCTATTTTTCTGTTGTTTGCAAACCTCTCAGTAGCCACTTCAATCTCATCTATAGAGTATTTTCTGTAACGGACATCGTTCTGTACCAAAGCACTAAGAGCACGGTCTTTCTCCTGTGATTCTCTTCTTGCTTTCATCTCTGCTTGCTTCCTTCTTTGTCCTTCCAACTCCGCCATTCTCTGCGCTTTCTCAGCTGCTTCCAAAGCAGCTCTGCACTTGGCCTTCTCCATTTCCGCTACAGCTAAAGCTGCCTCTTCAGCATTCCTAGCTTCCTCAAATCTTCTAGCTTCTTCCATTTTCCACTGATTAAGCTCATTTGCCTTCATAAAACATGAGAGACAGAATATATCAAATAAAGCAAGAAAAAACATCCTCATCAACTAGCTCTTGTACACCTAACAGTTCTTACTTTCTTTTTTGCATTAAGTGCTTCTTTGCAGGCTGAGCTATACATGTCCATGGTTTGCTTGAGTTCAATCTTTAACCTTTTCATCTCAGCTTCAATATCCCTCTGCAAATAAAAATCCAACCAATTTAGTGCATACTAATCTTATCAAACTCGATATCATCATAAAGTCTATTGCTCTACTTGTTTACATACCGTTGACTGCGAAGCAGACTCATCAGAAGAACCTGATCCACCGACCATATCAAAGTTCTCAGCACTTAGGTCAATAGAACCCATCATCATCATAGACCCAACATCAGACGATTCATCAGAAAATGAACTTCTTCCAGTAGAGTTCCTTTGACCCTTTCCCTGCCTAAACTCATAATTGAAGTCCAACGATCCATTTGTAGGGATTTTATGCATTTCTCTCACAGGTTTGAAGCCTTTATTTTCATGGGAATACCTCTCTGGAACTGTGTTTCTCCCATTACGCTGACTCCTACAATATCCTCAAGAACAAATTCTTAACACTTGTTATATATATACAAACAAAACATAGCAAAAACATTCCCAAGAGTTTTGGCTAATAAATACCTAGGTGAACGATCATGGTCAGGGTCAGGTAGATGAAACGTAGAAGAAGGTACACGAGGAGGGACAAGTGTATTGGTGATAGGTCTTTGAGCAGTTCTTGAAGAGTGAACTTTGCCTTTAGAAATGACATAGACGGAACAAAACTCAGGCGTTGATTTGAGAACGGAAGATGCAACGTCATGTGACTTGGTGAATTTGAGAGATCTTGCAAATGGACTCTTTGAGGATGATCCCAACACAAGGTTGGTCACAAGGTTATTGTTCACGTAATCCAAAACTGCTTTTGAAACGTCGGTATCGTCTAGAATAACCTCCATCATTGAAATCTATGTAAGACAAAAGAAACAATTACTAAGTCTTTAATGCATGTAAAGTTCAACGAAATGCTTGAATGAGAAATGATACCCCTTTACGTGCACAATAGCCTCTGTATGGAACAAAAAGCTGATTTAATTCACTATCATCAATGTTTCCTCCATCTGCAACAACATTTCTTGATTCATCCAATTTAGAAGATGCGATTTGTGTATGATTAGAGAATAAAAAAGATGAGGAGAAGATACCTACGATTAGAATTTTTGAGACGAACATGGAGTAGAATCATTTTGGAATTAATGATCATATTGAAGAGATGATCGACGGCCCAACGAACAGCGAAGTGACTGTTCTTGTCTTTGTCAATGGCGACCACCGTCGAGTTCACTAGCGTGTGGCTATCGTCCGATGGGTGAGGACGAGCCATTATTACCGATCTATGTTGAAATGAATAAGAACAGGTGTTACCAGACCTCTCTAGTTGTGTCTGGGAACAAGAAGAGAGGAGAGAAGAAGATAGAAGATAGAAGATTTATTATTGTGAAAGGTTTCTTCTTCTGGTCTTTAACTTTCTCTCCTCTCTTCTTCCTGTTTCAATGTTTGTTGCTCCGAAAGAAGACGAATAACTAACTTCTTTTTTTCCCTTAGAGCAAAGTCAGAGAAAAAAGCGGGAATCAAGATTTATATTAACCATTGTTTTTTAAACTGCCTTTTTTTAAGGAGATTCTCTATTTCTTCATCCTTTTTTTTGTGGGGTTTTTAGTAACAAGAGATTATTTTTTCTAGAATATTACATGCAAATCTTTTTTTTCTTCATATATAAAGATTTGCTTCTTCATTTCAAGTTTGGATTGGATACAAGTAATATGACAAAACATTTGTATCCTTTTCCCAAAAATAGGTCACATTAAACGGTAAATCACCAAAAAAACATAAACTTATTTTTTTCTATATGGATGGATCATGGATTACATGATATTCATGAATAATGGGAACAAAAGATGAAGTAAAAATAAATAAACAAATATTCAAACAAAATTCATTAAAATAGAAATGAAAATGAAGTTAAAACATTTATGTAAATTTGGTTTGGTTCTAAGAAATTATAACACCATCAAGATTTGAAAATGAGAAGATATAAATCTTCTATCGTATGTCGGTTTACATCTGATCAGTGGGTCCGAAAAGAAAAGAAGTGGCTCCTATTGGTGACTCGCACGCTAAGTAAGAGCCACTAGACTGCAAACCAGTGACGGTAACCTAAACACTAGGAAGAAGATGACATGTGTGTCGTTTTCTACTGAATTAGCATCCAAACATGTCGTTTTTTAAAGCAACAACATAGCACAAGTGTTAAAAACTAACCTTGTTGTTGTCTCATCTCACAGTCCACACCAGAGAATGAAAATCTCATTGAGCTTATTATACATTCATGTCTAACACTCATCAAAAGAGACTGGAAATAAATGTATAGTATGTGTATATAATTTAATTTTCTTCTATTGCCTCATATAACATCTGTGATCTAAAGGTACAATAATACATTATGCATAAACCAAAGAATCAAAGTAAGTTTAGTTTATCATATAGAAGGAAATTAAAAGAACATTTCCATTATCCTTTATAGGAAAGAAGTACCCGCGAGGCCGTGATGCAATAGATTATGTGAGATAGTATCTCTAGCCTTCATCGCATTAACCGATCTCAATACGTTTTCAGGCAAAACCTCATCATCAATCACTTCAACCATCAGCTCTGGCTCCATCTTCTCCTCTCTCATTTCACATATGTTGTGAAGCACACAACAAGCACCCAAAACGGTAGGCAAATCCTGCAGCTTCACTTCAGTCCGTTTCTGCAGACACGCCCACCGCCCTTTCAACCTCCCAAACGCTTCCTTAGCCACTCCCTGCACTTCGCTCATCTTCTCATTAAACGCATGCTGCGTCCACGTCAAGTTCTGTTGCGTATACGGAACCAAAACCCAGTCCAACAACGGATGACCCGGTCCACCAGCAACCCACATCCCCTTCAACAAACCTCCATTGTTAGCTCTTTGATACAACAATGACTTCTCTAACACCTTATCATCCGGCATTGACCCGGGCCATCCGATGCACAAGTCAGTAAAAACACCTTTCGGGTTCACAACGGCTTGAATTGTAATCGAATACGACGTCTTCTGGTTCCTCTCAGTATGCCTCTTATTGAAATAAGAGGCTACACTAATCTTAGGAGCTATAATCGGAATGTGAGTAGTATACATAGAGCCAACAACGTTTGGAATACCCGAAACCGATTCGAAACGTTCTCTAATGTTTCTAAGAGATTCATCATCTGGCCATTGAAGATACTTAGGCATTAAAACGTCCTTAATAGCTTTACATACCTCAAGAACAAGCTTGTGACAAGTTGAGATTCCTAAACCAAACTTCTTGGAGACAAGACGAAGTGGCTCACCGGTGGCTAATCTCCATATACAAACCGCGACTCGCTGACGCACTGGAATCGCGTTTCTTAACGCGGTGTCTTCTTTAGCAACCGCTGAATTAAGCTCATCGCAGATTAACTCAAACGTTGATTTAGACATTCGAAACGCTTTTTTGAAATCTTCTTCTGGATAATCCAATCGGCTACACTCTTCCCACCAAGCTCTGCTCCGATCTTTAACCCATAACCGTCTTTGCTGACCCGAACCGGTACCACGAACCGATCCGGATCCGGTTATCTCACTGCTCTCCGCCTCAATCTCCGAAGCAGCAGCAACAGCAACGGAAGCGACGGCGCGTGAGACGCGTGACTTCTTCAGATTGATATCTCCACTTTCCTCAGCATCAGCGTAGTAATCGTTGAGATCGGAGTAGTAATCGGACATAGTTCTAGCTCTTTTCCGGTAATTAGATTGAAAATCAGACATTTCACGGCGAGAAGCAGCGTTACGAGCTTCCTGGTCTTGCTTCTCGTGCTCCTCCATCAAAAGCAAAGAAGTGAAAAATCCTTTGAGGTTTTTGGTTTCGTTGTTTCTCTTAGACTCTACCTCGCCGCCGTCGAAAACATTACAGACTTCTTCTTCTTCTTCTTCTTCCTCCTCCTCGTCTCCGTCTTCGTTACGGAAAACGGCGGCTTTCATCGAAGTTGTGTTGTTTCACGTTTTTGTCTCTGAAAGGTCTTGAATTTTTGGAGTGTAGAAGAAGATTAATTTTTTTGAGGGTTCATAAATAAGAAATCTGAAGAAATTTTTTTTGGGGATGAGAAGACGAAACTTGTGGGACGAGTGTGAACACGCAAGTTGACTTTACTAGAGAGCTATTGTACTCTTTTTTCCTTTTTAATAAATTCTTGTTATTTATTACTCATTTTTATTCTTGTTACATTCTTTAGTATTTTTTTGGACAAATATTTAGACAGCGGTACAGAAAAAGCAGAACCAGTTTGATTCTTGTAATAGATTCATATTTGGAAGCAAACTATGTGAAAACGTTTTTTTAATATAATTAAAGGATATATATGTCGGAAAATATTGACTACATATCGAATAATTATCAGTATACTCTGATTGAATAAATTGGAATCTAAAACGTTATATAGGCGATACAAACTAATTTTGAATCTAATTCTTAGAATCGTGATCATGATCAAACCAAATTCTTAATTTGCTTGCTGCTTTTGTTCAAAACAATCTTGTTACTATATTAAGCATGTCTATTTATAAGTACAAACTTATCAGTTTTAGTACTATGTTGTACTTTTCTTAGAAACATTTCTTCTTATCTCAGAATGGTGATTTTGATTCGAATGCGAAGTTGCTAAGATATGTTTTGGACGCACTATTAACTTTCTCATTTTTATACAAAATCCAAACGATAGCGAGCAAAATGTTTAAAGTGAATATCAGAATAACAACTAAAAAGATTAGATAACAAAAAAGAACTAGACTAAATATATAATAGATTTGAGCTATTTATCGATGGAATAAACATAACATGTGAATGAAGTGGTAAATTTCAATAAAATCGGAAGATTTCGAGGCGAAACTCAAGACCAATTCCTAAGCTAAAAGCTATGTAAATATTTTCGTAGATATTTATGTAATACTACTAAATAAGTTGTTTTTATATTCAAATAGTTTGTGATACTTTTGTTGGCAAATTCTCCATTTTGATAACTTGATATTGAGAGATGAACAAGACCTAGAACAATACACGTATGATTCTCTTTCTTAGTTAACCGGTTTGAGAAACTATGAGTTCCATTTCCACCACTCTTTTATGTTATTTTATCATTGTCAACAGATAATTGTAAACGTTGTTTGTTATACACTTGTGGAGAGTGGGTGTTCACACACATATCTTATATACGAACCCAATAATATTATTATAAAATAAGATCTCAAAATGATTGTACCTATAAACTGAAAGAAAGAAGTGTGAACACGTCAAGGAAGTATCGGACATTGTTTGTTAGTCTAATGTATTTGGCGGTGTGGAACGTTAGGTGGCCGATGGAGACTTTTGGTCCCATGCTTCGTTTCCTTTTTTCTTCCTTTTCTTTTTGTGTTTACTTGAGTTGCCAAATAAAGAAGGCATTAGGGGATCTGCTAACATTTTTTATAACTTACATTAGTGGCCTCTTTCATGCATCCTCGCCTAGATTCATGTTGTTTTTTCTTGTTTAATCAGAAAATTAAAGGTATAAATATAGACTAATCTTTCTCACATTAATCCAAGCACCGCAATACAAAAACTATAGGGTGACCAGAGAATAGTTGGTTAACGAAGAAGAAATGGTCTATGTTGCCTTTTTAAAGGCCTCAAGTTTGTTGGAAAATATTTTAAATGAGAAGGCAAAGTTCATATCATACTGATGATAAACAGATTAATAACTTTGTAGAGATGATGAATCTAATTCACGCATTAAACCATCATATCTAACCACTAAAATGGAGAGAAAAAAAATCTAACCACTAAAAGATGAATAAGTGATATAAAAATTAAAGTAGAATAGAATCCAGTGCAGTTGAAATCAAACTTTGCAAGTATTTAGTTTAGTGATACATATTTAGTAGAAAATATATCCCTAAACTATCATTTGATTTTTGAAGTACTTTGGATAAAAATATGTGAAATGAAAGAGAAGAGCTTTCAGGCCATCAGAAATTCACGAGAAGCAGCACAGCTGTACAAGTCATCTAGCAGAGTCACACCAATATTCTAGCAAAAGAAACCAACAACAACTGGTTAGCAAGTTTGAATGATTTAGCAAAAAGATAATAGTCCATAAAGTAGCCGACAAAGAGAGTACATAGGGCAGAAAGACTGATTCCTCGAAGACATTTCTTGCTTTTGATGAATCATTAATCAATAAGTTCATAGCAAAACTTGATATAAACATTTAGAACGTGGTGTATTTGAATGTAAAATCATAATGACAGCAAAATAAATTAACGTTTCCTTATCAAAACACTTGGAAGCATAAAATTGAATGTGTATGTTAGAGTTCTCGCAGATATTAAACTATTCCACTGAACAGATTCATAAATTACTTTTAGGGCCTAACTCCAAACGTATATTTGTTGACTGTATAGGTAATGGTAAGCATATTTGGACTTAGATGGCTAAAGAGATGTGTTGGAATTAGTAGAAGAAATGATCACCAAAGATATATGCTTAAAAAAGATGAACAATAAAGAACAAGTATTTTAAGTTATGCAAAACAGAGGACTGACCAATTGGTCTGTCACTTGGTCAAATTAAATAAAGTGAAGTATGTATCACATGCAGTTATCTGTTTCACATAATGTAAGTGAGCGATTTAGAGATGTATATTAACATTCTTATTTCCACTGGGCCAATAGATGTTTCCAGAACTTTGATGTGGAAGATTCTTATAACAACTTCATTAATTTGAATATCCCAAAGGAGAATGAAAGAAACAGAACAAACTTTTATTTCATCTTAGAACAAAACACCATATCCCTCACGCATTCCGATTACATTCATCAAATCCATAAATCAAAACAAAATAGATAAATCCAACACACAATCACAAAACAAACTCAAGCAACTTGAACTTGAATTGTCTTTGGTTTCTTTGGTTCCGGAGGAGGAAGTTTCTGAACAGTAACCTTCAACACACCGTCATGACAAACAGCAGAGATCTTGTCCAAATCTGCATTTTCAGGCAACTGAAACTTCCTCATGAACTTACCCATTCTTCTCTCCATCCTCACATACTTCACACCTTCGTTTTCTTTGTTCTCTCTCTGCCTCTCTCCACTCACCACAAGCACATTGTCGTTCTCGACCTGAACCTTGATCTCATCTCCTTTGATTCCAGGCATGTCCACGACGAATGCATATGCGTTAGGGTGCTCGATGACGTCAGCAGGTGTAGCAGCCATTGCCTTAGCGTCTCGCATGTAAACTCGTGAAGGGTTGTTGCGGGTCTTCTCGTTGTTGTGGTCTTCGGGGACTTCAAGCATGTCTTCGAGGATTGAGATTATTGGAAACCTTCCTAAATCCATTGTTAGTTGTGTTGTGTTTGCTTTCCTGATTCTTTGATTCTTGGCTTTTTGTTTTCTTTGATGAGTTTGATGTGAGAAATGTGGGGACTTAAATAGGAGTGGAGATGGATATTTCTAGAGGATTGTCGAGAGAGCGATTGTCGCGGTCTTTAGAAGTTCTTCCGTATTGTTCGAGAAACGTCTTGGTCGTTCTGGTTTTTGTGAACTCTGTAACTCAGGTTTGATAAAATATGAGCCATAACTTTACAGAATTTTTAATATCTATATGGGCTTTTAAATTAGGAATATATCAAGGCCCATTCCATATGTGAAAATAGTTCATGATTCATAAGATTAGTGTTTTAGCAAATTAAAGAACAAATTTTGTGATTTAAGGAATCCGAACAATATTGCTCATTTTAAAGAATACATTCAACTGGAAAGTACATACAATTGCTGAAGACTTGGATTACAAGTGTACAACATGCACCTCAAGATCAGAAGTTCAAAGTCTTAATGATGGAAACAAGACTAAATTAGTATATGCTCTGGTTTCTGGTCAGAAAAATTAATGAAAGACCATATTTATTTTAGTGACCAAAGAAAAATACTATATATGTGGTAGCACTAACTCACTGAATACCACTAAATCGTGTATAACGACATTAATATAAGCTATTAAAGACGGTTACAAATCTGCACAAAACTTGATTTGTCTTAAAACTCAGTTGATGTTATTTGCATTCGCAAATGCAAATTTCATTTAAAAAATAATGTAGCAGATTGAGATATCAGACTTCGTATTATACTACAGATGTAGTAGCTGAAGATTCAGTTACGTTATCCAACATGAAAAAAGTACAAAGAGTTGTTTGGATTTTAAAATCAGAATAACAAAATTGTTTCCTTTCATCTAATACTTAAAGGATAAAATTGAATATGTAAGAGTTTTTGCAGATATAATAACACTGTGTTACTGATCTCATACCCATAAATTACTTCAAGGGACATAACTCCAAAAATATATTTTGCTGACTGCAGAGATAAGGGTGAAATGCAAATGTGGATTTGATGGCCAATGTGCTAAATAGCACCAATGATATTAGGAAAGGATGAACAGTAATAATTTCTGCAAAAACAGAGGAATGACCATTCGGTGTCTTTTTTGTTGTGGTCCTATTTTTGCCTCATAAGCATGGATGGTTCAAGAGAGCAAAAACTTCATTGATTTGAAGATTGAACACAAAGACAAATATGAACAGAGAAAACTATTTTTATTTCATTTTACAACGAACACCAAGAGGTAGTTGCTTATCGATTACATTCATTAAAACACAAAAACACGATCACAAACAAACTCAAGCGACTTGAACTTGTATAGTCTTTGGTTTCTTTGGCTCAGGAGGAGGAAGTTTCGGAATAGTCACTTTCAACACACCGTCATTACAAGCCGCAGAGATCTTCTCCAAATCTGCATTATCAGGTAACTGAAACTTCCTCATAAACTTCCCCATCCTCCTCTCCATCCTCACAAACTTCACACCTTCATTCTCCTTGTTGTCCCTCTGTCTTTTGCCACTCACCACAAGCACGTTCTCGTTCTCTATCTGGACCTGAATCTCATCTCCTTTGATTCCAGGCATGTCCACGGCGAAAACGTACGCATCCGGGTGCTCGATAACGTCAGCTGGTGTAGCAGCCATTGCCTTTGCGTCTCGCATGTAAGCTCTTGAAGGGTTGTTACGAGTCTTCTCGGTTTGTTCTTCAGGGGCTTCAAGCATGTCTTCGAGGATTGAAAATATTGGAAACCTTCCAAACTCCAAATCCATTCTTAGCTGTTGTGTTAACTTTCTTGCTTCTTGGCTTTTTCTTTGGTTTGATTGATTTTGATTTTGATGTAAGAAAGTATTAAATAGAAGTTGAGTTGGATAGTTCTAGAGCAATGTAGAGAGAGCGATTGTTTCGGTGTTATAGAACTTAAAAGCGCTTCTCTAACGTTCGAGAAACGTCTTGATCGTTGGAGAAGTGTAGATGGATATTTCTAGACGAATGTAGAGAAAAGCGATTGATTCGGTCAGGCCCAAGACCAATTCGTTTTCAGGCCCATATGTATTCTGTTTTGGATTTAGTAAGGATGTTAAATTTATCCGGTTTGGTACGATTTCATTCGAATTTAGTGTATAAAATTGATTGAACCGCGTCAATACGGTTGAAACGCAAACGCAGAGGATTCATGAGTCATGGCTTTTGTGAGGTGAAGTATCAATATCATCTACCTACCTATATGATCATCGGACTAAAGTGAAATGAAGTCAGCAATTTCATCGTCACTCTTCTTCAATTCGAAGAATCTTTTAAACCCTAATCCTCTTTCTCGCTTCATTTCTCTCAAATCTAACTTCCTCCCTAAATTATCTCCGAGATCGATCACTAGTCACACCTTGAAGCTCCCATCTTCGTCAACCTCAGCTTTAAGATCCATTTCCTCTTCCATGGCTTCTTCTTTCAACCCTGAACAAGCTAGAGTTCCCTCTGCTCTTCCTCTCCCAGCTCCTCCGTTGACCAAAGTTAGCTCCTTTCTTTTCATTTACCTTTGGGTTTTCAATCATTTCAGCTTTTGATTGATTTCTTCGTTCCATGGGTAATTTTGTAGTTCAACATCGGATTGTGTCAGCTATCTGTTACATCTGACAAAAAGAGAAACATCTCTCATGCTAAAAAAGCCATTGAAGAAGCTGCTTCTAAAGGAGCTAAGCTTGTTCTCTTACCCGTGAGTTTTTCTTCTTTGTATCTTAGCTCATAGCTCTTTGTGAGTTCAATTCTAATGTTCTGTTGCTCAAATGTGTAAAATTTACAAAAAGTATGAGCTAGTGGTATCGTCTCTATGGGGTTTAAAACCATTCAATGGGTTTGTTTCAGGAAATTTGGAACAGTCCGTATTCCAATGATAGTTTTCCAGTTTATGCGGAGGAGATTGATGCAGGTGGTGATGCTTCTCCTTCAACGGCAATGCTTTCTGAAGTTTCCAAACGTCTCAAGATTACAATCATTGGTGGATCTATACCAGAAAGAGTTGGAGATCGTTTGTATAACACTTGCTGTGTCTTTGGTTCCGATGGAGAGCTAAAAGCTAAGCATCGGAAGGTTAGATTTTTTGAGATTAAACTTTCATAGAAGAAATAATGAACTTTCCTCTGCTTTAGGCCATAGAATGAAAGATGCTAATCTTACTTCTAAAATCGTTGTTCATCTTTTATCATCTGTTTTTAGGATCTAATAGACTTAGAATCAGTAATTAGAATGATGTGGTAGTTATGTTCTGGTTCGAGTTCTTCCTCTATGATTCATAAGGACAAATTATGAGGCGAGATGGCCTTGACCGTTTTATGCTTATATTATCAATTCTCAGAACATCTTGTTTTTGATTGCTTGCACTTATTTGTGTTTGTACTTGTGTGTGCATACAGATACATTTATTTGATATAGACATTCCCGGGAAGATTACTTTTATGGAATCCAAAACTCTTACTGCTGGAGAGACACCAACAATCGTTGACACAGGTTATAATCTTGGTTTGCCAAATATAATTCCAGGTCATGCATAAACAATCATGTATCTTACATAAACTCATTGTGGTACTATCTAAAAATAATAATTTAGGATTAAGGATTTAAATTTCCAGTCAGATTTGGGATCTTCTTAGCTCAACAGTGAAATGATTCATTTTCATGCTGGCCTAGTGTTTATGAATAATAATGTTTTTAAGATCTTGCCAACTATTTTGACTGGGGAAATGTCTTTATTGAACAATCAAGTCATAGTAGGACCGTTCACATCACCTCTCACTTTCTAGTACTTATGAGAAATCTTTAACGCGGTGCAGCGCTTGAGAATGATAGTTTTGTTGGTTGTTGCAGATGTAGGGCGTATTGGAATAGGCATCTGTTATGATATCAGGTTCCAGGAGTTAGCTATGATATATGCTGCAAGAGGTGAGTCTTCATATCATAATGCTTTATCCAAATGGACTATCTGCTTCCTCTCTTTTTCGGGTCCATTACGTTTTAAAGAACCTCATCACCCACATGTTTACTTTAATCATATCAGGGGCTCATTTGCTGTGCTACCCGGGAGCCTTTAACATGACAACTGGACCATTGCATTGGGAATTACTACAAAGGGCCAGGTATGATTCACAGTCTACTACATTACGACTTTCTTGGCTTATTTAATCATGGGTAAATCACAATGCTCATCGATCTGTTTTGTTCCATTTCAGGGCTACGGATAATCAGGTACATGAACCAAGTTAAATACTTGTATTGATAGCCAAAAGAGAGATACAAGTTCTGACATTTCTTAATGAATTCATAGCAAACCTGCATTTTTCTTTGAGTTATCAATACAAGTATTATCTTCTGCTCTTTGGGGTTAGTTTTACTTAATTGACTGTTATCAAAGTCATGGACCGGTTAATAGAACTATGTATGCTACTTTCTCCAGTTATATGTGGCGACATGCTCACCTGCCAGAGATTCAGGAGCTGGCTACACTGCTTGGGGGCACTCAACACTCGTTGGGCCTGTAAGCACTAAACTTTTTCTGTGTTACTTGATTGATAATGAAGCTTTTAGCTGATCACTAAACTTTGAAACATATATATTATTTGACAGTTTGGAGAAGTACTAGCAACGACTGAGCATGAGGAGGCCATTATCATAGCAGAGATTGATTACTCTATCCTTGAACAACGAAGGTAATCACGGAAACACCAGAACTTTCTTGGTTTTTGATAGCGTGATCCGCTAACTGAATCTCGTTTTTTTTACCATCTTAGGACTAGCCTTCCATTGAATAGGCAGCGGCGGGGAGATCTTTACCAGCTTGTAGACGTACAGCGCTTAGACTCTAAATGAACGCAGCAGTAACTGTATATCTGAGAGATATTGCGAGTTGAGCACGATTTGGTTACTTACAACTTCATGCATGATCAGTCATTTCTCCACAACTTTGCTGAGATATGTAAAAGAATAAAAATCAAACTTTTGAGTTAAAATCGAACAAAGGCAAGTAAATTCTGCTTAGATAATGTGAACTCCACCCACTTGCCATGTGTTTGTTGTTTATAAACTTCAATGCATTCTGATAACAATGTAGACTTGTGATTCGCAATCAGAATAGCATTTGACTTTTTTATCAAAATATATACACTATTTTTGTGAATTTCTCAGTAAATGTCATTGTCTATGAAAAAAACAACTCATATCTTCATTCCACAACCATCATATTCAATATCGAGTACTTACTTAAACTAAAATTGTTATAACTGGTTCTTCAAATGTTCACACCTACTCAAAACGTTTCATCACATAACTCAAGTCAAGTCAAAGATAGCCATGGTATATTTTGCTACACATCAAGATTTGTAATATGCAATGTAATTTGTTTTAGATGAGAAGAAGAAAAGAGTATATAGAGTATGCAGATAGGTTCATCCACAAGCACAAGTGGGATATAAAAGATTTGAAAATGAAATAACATATAAACTTTTGTCAGCGGCCTCAACATGATTTGAAGATCCGTGGTTATTGTTGAATGATAAATGACCGGACGACAAAATGCAGTTACAACAGCAGAAGCCTTACAAGATTCACCACAGTGTGTAGTGGTTTCGTCTTTGGAGAAGACACGTGGACCAAGCCTATAGGGTAAAGAAAGACGTAGAGTGGTCCATGCTCGTCACAGGGACTCTGCGAAAGAAGGAATGCCGTACGCGTGTGGGAGGCCGCACGTGCTAGGGGCCCATGTGGCCATGGGCTATGCTTCACGTGCCAGGTCACGTGTAGGACCAAACCTCACCACAGTTCGGTACCACCGCGTGAATCTTCTCTCTTTTCTTTGTGTCAGCTCTTATTGTCTCTCCCTGACCAGCTCAATCTCTGACTACCCCGTGCGGTATTATTTCCTTTTACTCCTGTTTCTTGCTCATATCCCAATAACTCAAATAGTTGTTTCCATTTTTTAAGATTCATTTCCATTTTATATCATTTTGTAACCCTTTTTTTGTAAATATTTTATCTATTCAACCTCACTTTAGCGAACATTATCTTACAGTTTTTGTTGCTTTTACTTTATAGATTATATTTCTCTTAAACATACAAATAGAAATTAGTGTAATGTTTGTATGATGTGTAAATGATATCTACTCCCAAATAGTATCACTCAATTTTGGAGTATATTATTGTTATAGGCATAGTATTTTAAACAAGGACACAAAAATATTTTTGCTTTCATAACAATCAAACAAGAAGTCATGTTTATGTAAGTTTCTGTTTTGTACTATATATCTTGTTTGTTTTTTTAACTGTCTTGTATTATTATGTTTAGGTAAAAGTATGGTCCAAACTAGAAACAATATTTACGGGGGAATTATTCGAAACTGGATATGATAAGGAGATGTCAAACGAAAAACATTGGCCGAAGTGTGACAAAGATATATAGAATAGACACACAAGAAGACATAAGTGTTTTTCATAACGAAAAAAGAAAAAAAAAAAGAAGAAGAAGACATAAGTGTTTATGAAATGAGGAACAATGAAGGAACAAGAAAGGAAGGAAGCATGTGAGACTGAAAAAGACGCAAAACAAGTACAATTCCTTAACCGGTCCTTGTCGACCCAACCAATGAGCAATGTGGTGTAAGAGACATTTTGCTTATATTTAAACATATTAATCGTTTGATTAATTAAGACCCTACTTGTTCCTAATCACATCCTTTTCCTAAACCTATATACGCTTGAGATCTGTCTAAACAATATGAGACAATCCGTAATGATATGGCTACATCAAGATTTCGGCAAATCGTTGAGAAACAATTGTTGATGTTATTTTTCTAAAAGAGATGGTTTTGTTTCATTGATCCAATGCAATCATTCATCTCCAATTGTGTCAAATATACAAATTTTAATGATTACTTGATTATAAAGAATCAAGAAACAACTTCTGAGATACATTTCTATAGGAAAATGTTGAGATATAATCTCCATAAAATCATTAGTTTCTCACATTATGAGGAAAATGACATATAAATTGGGCATTGGACAACATATTATTAGGTACATGCACACATAAACAAATTGAAGTATCCTCTAGTATGGTCCTAACATCAATATGGTCAGCATACGTGAACAACACGCGCCGAGATCGTTGCTTATATATACGTCCTCTCTCCCTCTTCTTCTATCTTCATTCGTCGTCTTCTTTCTGCAAGAAAAACAAAAAAACAGTTACGAGACATAATCTCTCTTTTTCCTCCTTTGTCTCTTCTTCTCATTCTTCTTTGTTATCGATCAAAACATGCATAAATCCAAAAGAAACCCGTCATTCTCCTCCACTCTCCTCGATGAAATCTACAATTCCATCGATCCTAAAACCCAAAAAACACAACCTTATGTCGGCTCTGTTAACACTACTACCAAAAAACAGAGCATTGTGACAAGATCGGTTCCTGACCGGAAAATCCACCGTGATCGTTTCTTTGGCTCTGTATCTTCTTCCTCTGATTCCAACTCTAGTATTTTCTCATCTTCAGACACCGAACTAACTCACGGTAAGAAGACAACTTCTTCTAGGCCGTTATGTTTCGGTCCTTCTAAGACAAAACCAAGAAAAACAGAGGATAAAACTCTGTTCCACCAAAACAGAGCTACCCGAGTGTACGACGACTACGATTACGCCTCCGACGTCCCAAAATTCAATAGACACGACGAGAATTGGGAGAATACGAGAAACAGAAGATCGGTGAAGAGCTCCGGAAACCAAAAGAAACCAAAAACTCCAGCTTCACCTGGAGGAAGAATCGTTAACTTCTTAAATTCGTTGTTCAGCAACAATTCAAAACAATCCAATGCGGTTAAGAGTTATCCAAGGAAGACTAGTTACGATGATTCTGCTTACGTTAGGAAAACAAGTAATGATTATCATTCATCTACTACTACGTGTTCTTCAGCTTCTTCTTTCTCAAGGTCGTGTATGAACAAAGGCTACGAGAAATCATCTGGGCGTATCAAAAGAAGCGTTAGATTTTCCCCGGTCAATGTTATCGTCCCCGAGAGCTTCACCAGCAAAGAAGAAGATTATTTCAGTAACGGTAACGCTAGAAAGTCGGTGAAGAAGAATGTGGAAGATGGAGGGAGGAGATCAGTGGAGGAGATAGCGAGAGAGTTCTTAAGAGATTATCACAAGAATCATGAAAACAGTTTGGTTAAGACTAATGGTTTTGAGGATTATGAAGATGATGATGAAGACGATGATGATGATGATGTTGCAAGTGATTCGAGTTCAGATCTGTTTGAGCTTGATTTAGTTGGAAATCATCATCATCATAATGTGTACGGAGATGAACTTCCTGTGTATGAAACCACTTTTGCTGGTTTGATCTTGTGAAACTTTTTCTCTTTTCTCTTTTTTGTTCATGTTTATTTGTTAATTTAGATTTTCGTTGTATAAGTTTTAATCCATGTGATTGTTGAAAAAAAGAAAAAAATCGCATGTGATTCTCCACTTTTGTGTTTGATTCAGTAACTATGTTGTGTTATAAATTTTGTGTTTGTAAAAATTTGATCCAATCATGTTTTATTAGATCATTTTAGCTTTCAATTCTTCTGTTTATTATCTAAAATAAAAAGGTTTAAAAAAAAAAAAGAATATAAACTATTACACTAATTTTTATGTATGTATTATAGAGTTACACATAAATTTTTTTTAAAAAATCTTTCGTTAAAAACCGTTACACTAATTCTAAGCACAAATTGAAGGTTCAATGTAAAGTATAAATGTTATAGGTGAACAAAACATCAATGTTTAACACAAACGCATAGGCTATAAATGCAAGCATAAGCACAAACACAATAGACTAAACAAAAGCTCTTAATAAAATCCACAAACATGAATTTTTAGGGTTTCAAAGCTAAAACGCCAAACACAAATGTATATTTCTTATCAAATGTATGTCTCACTCATGTACTATTTTAGGCTCAATCAGCTCTTGCAACGTAACTATTCGATTCGTGCTTTTCTTTAAGTTTTGAAAATAATATTGTTGAGAAGGATCCGATCCGTGCAAAGTAAAATGATTTGCGGGAGATAATTATGTGAAATAAAGTGGTTGATGATCCCAAAGGCAAAAACCCCAAGCTACCAACCTTTCTCTTTTTCTATGTATCTATCACATGCTTTAGATCCAAATTTTCATGAATGCTAACACTTTTTCAATATAATTTCATTTTTTCATTTCTTTACACATTTAATATTAAGAAAAGCTCATAATTTATTTGATTAAGGCTTTTACGGTGAAATGGAAATTTAGGGCAGCACAGCTACAAAATCAACAACTATACACATGCCTATACAATTGGTCATAATTCACTAATATGATGTGCATATAGGAGCAGAACATTGTTTCGAAATCATATTTTTTGTCCAATAAATTGAAAAACACGCTACAACATTGGTCCATCAAGTAGTATTCATGTAGAATGTACGTTTGACTCGCTTTTCTTGGAAAAAAACCTATCTTTAAAATAGTTATGTTTAATTTCACCAAAACAACCGTTTTGATATTTTTACATGCATATGTATATGTGAAAGTAACACATGCATGTTGTATATATCTTATAGTATAATAAAGCATGTTGAGTAATAAAACATCGAATCGATGATATGTACGTAAAAGTGTTTTGTTGTGTATAAAAAGAAAAGAAAGATGGGAAATCGAGAAATTCGATATCCAAATGAGAAGCAAAGGGTGATTGATGAGGATCGTGAATGGACACATTAAAGCTTAATAAAATCGAAAATAAATTTAAAAAGAAAAAGGGTAATTTTAAAATAAAGTGAAAGTAGTATTTGTAGCGATGGATGAACATGAAGTACTGATATGCTTCCATGGGAACAGAGAAAGTCGAGAGCTTTTGCTTTACTTCTCTTTTTTCACTTTGATCATCTTTAAAAGTTCCGATTACAATCTTCTCCATTACTTCTCGACAATAAAAACTAATACTTCCTACACGGACGGTCTCACGTACACATGACCCATTTTCAGTTCCGTGTCAAGTCATTTTGATTTTTGTTTAAAATTGTTGGAGGTTGATACCTTTTAGTTTAAATATTGCTTTGTAATGTTAGCTTTATCATTTAGTTTTGATTCTATAGGATATTTTGCTTATATCAAAGTAAAGTGTATTTATCTTAGATTTGAAAACTTTGCTGGTGTGAGGAAGTTTTTAATAAGGGTAATTTTATAGCTATAACCAGACTTCTAATACATGCCTCTTTATACAATATAGGCGAACAATTCAATATTCAAACCCCCCAAAGGCCCAAAGCATGCATATCTATTTGCCTTTGGTAGTGCTTGTTTTGCTTGCTCCTGCTAATATTCCTTGACTTTAATTCTATAACTGAAATTACTGTAAATTTATAATTGAGATTAATATTTTAAGAGGAGACTTATCATTTTATCAAAATAAATAGTTGTATGGTTGCTTTTTATATCATCACAAATGCTACTTTTTCCATACTAAACTAGTTAAACAAAATGAATAGTTCGATCATGAATATACCATTGCGTATTTCTATCCAATAATGCGGCGGATTAAATTATTCCGTCAAGCAAGCTTATTGCTTGTTACCAAAATCAACAACTAAGTATATTTAACGAAGTAGATGATTTAATCAAAGATCGTGCCATGTATTTGCACACAACAAAACTCCCTCAAACTCCTAATGATTGCACATAATACGTAATGAATTTTAAGTAAATTATGTTGTATTAAGATAAGTGGATGAGGATTACGCGAATAATACACATATACACATAAATATTGCATAAGTTTCACATGTGACATGTCGGGGGATGTAACCGTTCTTGTTGGAAAAAATGAATTTCTCTGAAATATATAAGTTACCAACTTTTATTGAAAGCTGATTGTTTAGTTTGGTCAATTGTGGCTATTAAAATATAGTGCATAGTAGGTCACTAGGTTGGTTATAATATATTGTTCGTTAATCTATACTTTGATTAATTATGAGTTTGTTGTTTTGGATCGAACAACGCAACAACCTTACATTTAAATAGAGTAATTAAATGCGGAGCTAATAATGTTCTGTAAGTGAATAGCACGATATGGTTTTGTTGTAGGACCAAAGCGACGTAACCCTTTGAGCATGTAAATCAAGTCAAAAGATGACATATTACTTTCCACTAACTTAATTCGTTACGTAATCAGTAATCACGTTATGTCAGAATCATACTATTATCGAAGGGGGAGGAAAACCGAAAACGCCAAACTAATTCATAAAACTTTTGTGTGGCCCAATGGGCTCATTCTATTGCTATAAAGATTTTGCATGGCCCAGATATGCACTGATTCCTGATAATGTCTCCAGCTGCTGTATCGCCTCTGGGTCTGGATTCCTAATACTACGTATATTGTTTCAGAAAAGTATCTTTTGAGCAAAATTTAGTATTAACATTTGGCAGTAAAAAGATGAATTATTGTACCTAGCGTCGGTTTCCGAAAGTGACTTAAACATACAGTCAAATTATAACATCGGTTTAGGAACCGAAGCAAAAAATTCTTAACGTGACCTTAATAATAAGTAAAGGACGTTATTATATTGAAGCCAGTTCTAACCTGATGTTAGACTTAATAAAAACAGACGTAATTCCCTTCATTTTTGTAGAATGATGTCATTATGAGACTATACGATGTTGCCGATATATACAGCCAAATTGCCAATATATAACACTTCCTTCAAACCAAAATTCCGAAGATGCCTTATTAGTTATTTACTTTAACTTAGCAAAAAATTGTTACAAATCTCAAATTCTCAATTTACTTACTAGATTACAGCCTTACAGGTCGTTGGTCAATTTAGTTTCCTCTAATGTTGCACATTACCATTATACCATACAATGTTTCTCTCTTTGTGATAATATATAAAACATTAAAAGCCATATAAAAGCAGTCTAAAATTTTATTCTTGGCAACACAACAAATTTATGTCCTTAGATTCCCATTCCAATCATAACATATATTAAATGCATGATCACTTTCACTAAACATGCATGGCCCTTGTATGCTTATATCCCAGATACAATTGATGCATGAAATATGACTACGAACACCATCTCTGTCATCATCGTAAATGTCAAACCTTTTTGATTGTCCAGGCCATGTGAAATGACAATAGAAAAGTGTCGTTCCAACAATACTTGTTCTAAACTTAAACGACCAAGAACCATTCGGAGCGAGGATTTTGAGGCCAAGATCGTCATCTGCGGACTTACAATGAAGGTTTAAGGTCAAACCATCACCAAGGCGGTTTGTGATCCTCACCATTTTTGAAGTAGACCAATTAACATCAAAATCGGTTTTCACTTGTGAGAAAGCTATTTTGATGAGTAGATATATTACCACCACATGAACTTGTGTTTTTAGGATGTTTTTCATTTTCTGTTAAGCTCAAAAACTGTTTTCTACTGAATACTTTTTGTTTTGATTTGCATTACTATATATAGGAAGTATTCGATGAGATCGTCCATGACGTTATGAGATTTCTTTCCAAAACGGTTGACCTTGACTACTTGACTACATTGTATCGAAACAAAATTAAGGAAACTTAACGAGGATGCTAGCTAGAATATCAAGATTTATCCATTTTTGTTACAAAAAGATATAATACTATTTGTGGGTTATTCTTATATCTTGAACAGAATTATATTAATCTTTTTGGATCTTCAAATCAAAGAGTCAATTGTCAGTTATAAAATCTCTATATTTAACAATGATTGGATCATAAACTTTTATTAATTTATTTATGATATAAATTAGTAGATAATAAAGAGATTTTGTTTTATACATTAACGTTTTATAAAACTATGAATTTGAGACAATTAGCGTTTTCAACATATTTGGAAGAGTTTCAGACCGACAAGAAAGAATTTACTACCTTTTCTTTATCTTTAATCTCTCGTAATGTAAATGTTAAAGCAAATCATTTGGCACAAAAAATTTGTGCATAACCGCTACACATTATTTATGTAAACAATTTTCCACAATTTTAGTTCGTTTGAGTTCTAAATAATATCTGATGACCAAAAAAAAAAAAATTTGATAGAATTCTAACTAAAATAATTGTTTTGGATATTATAAATTTGTAGTTTTGAAATTATTATTTTTTCATATTTATAAGAAAAAAAAATTCAACACTAATACAAAGACTTTAGTTTAGATGAATTCACTTATAACAACACTATAATTTAAAAACACAGCATAACAATGTAAAACACATGTATAGCATAACAATTGTGTTTATACAAGAAAATTTAGAAATGCGCTCTAAAGAAATTATAACAGTTTGAGAACACTAAAAATAAACACTAAAAGCATACAAATTATCATAACAACTTATATGATATTAACGGACCATATTAAGTAAAACATAAAATCAAATTATAACCGACGGTACTAAAAATCGTTAAATGTAACACTAGGAACCGAAGCAAAAGTTCTTAACCTGACCTTTATTACGTAAGTGACGTTATTATATTTAATAAAGGCAGATATAAACTGATGTTAGACAAACTTAATAAAATCCGACATTAAAGCCCTTCTTTTTGTTAGAAAGATGTCATTATGTGATTGTACGATGCGACCGTCAAAACCAAAGTCTTAATTGGTTTTATAACCATATATGTATACACATCCAATAACACTTTCGTCATTACAAAAACTCCGAAGATGCCTTAATACTTAGTTATTTCTCTAACTTAGCATATAATTGATACAGATCTCAGTTTACGAAATTACGTACAAGTCTTTGGTCAATTTAGTTTCCTTTATTTTAGCACATTATAAAATGTTCTTTCCCGTCGTAAACAAATTCGAAGGTTTGTTCTTTGTGTAGTTTATACTTCTTTTTTTTTGGACAATTGTGTAGTTCATACCAAAAGTAATAGAACAACAATTTAAAACGAAAACAAACAAACAAACGAATGATTCTTGTGGTTTTCTTGGCAACACAACAAATTATGATCTTCGGTTTCCATTCCAATCATAACAAATATTAAATGCATCATCTATTTCACTAAACCTGCATGGCCCATATTTGCCTATATCCCAGATACAGTAGATGCATGGAATACCCATACGAACACCATCTCTGTCATCATCGTAAATGTTAAACCATTTTGATTGTCCAGGCCATGTGAAATGACAAAAGAAAAGTGTCACTCCAGGAACAATACTTGGTCTAAATTTAAACGACCAAGAACCATTCGGAGCGAGGATTTTGAGGCCAAGATCGTCATCTGCGGACTTACAATGAAGTTTTAAGGTCGAACCATCGCCAAGGCGGTTTGTGATCGTCACCACTGATTTTAAAGTAGACCACTTTAGATCAGAACCGGGTTTCACTTGTGAGAAAGCTATTTGGATGAGTAGATATATTACCACCACATGAACTTGTGTTTTTAGCATGGTTGTCATTTTCTTTGAAGATCCGAAAGCGTTTTCTACTTTTGTTTTTGATTTGCATTAGTATATATAAGAAATCTTCGATGTTGATGCCCATGACGTTATTAGATTTAATTTGTTTCCAAAATGGTTGACTACATTGTATTGAAACAAACTTACGGAAAGTTATAACGGTGATGCTTGAATATATCAAGATTTATACATTGTTAGAAAAAAACACTATTTTTAAATGGGTTATTTACTTATTCTTAGATCTTGAACAGAATTTTATATTAATCTTCTTGTATCTTTAAGGAGTTGTTAATTAGTTATATTTAGGGGTATAAACCGGCCTTAATCAATCCACCTTGCTTGTGATACAAGAAGATTAATCTAATTTTGTTTAATATCTACATTCTACAATTAGATCCTTATTTTTAATAAACAATGTATAAATATTGGTATCCTTACCATAGTAATGAATATTGCGATGTTTTTTTTATATATATATACAAACCTCACATAAGACTTTTCTTCTTATTTTGTAACAAAACTTTTGTACAATCAATACATGACAAATCATTTTTGACAGATCTTGCATTTTATTCAGATTTTCAAAGACTAAGATTTTTATCCATAAAATGCCTAATTTTGTAAAATCCATAAAAGTTGAGTCGGTTTAGAAAATTGATTTCATCATCTACTCTAAAAGCCTTAAACAAAACAGTATCACAACGTTTGGTAATAATAATGTCTTATAACAACGGTTTAGAAAAAACACCAAACCGGTTTTAAATTGGTTCTCATCAGTTCTTCTTTGTGAGATTAATGTCTTGAGGAAGGAGAGTGTAGTCGATGTGAAGGTCCTCCAACATTCTCTTAATGGCCAAAGAAAGTTCGGTTCTTCTAAGATTCCTCTCTCTGTTTTCCTGAAACGTGATGGTGTGGTCACTGTATAGGGCCATCTTCAGCTTGTTCATGTTCTCTATCTCCTTCACCACCACCGAGTGAACCGGTGCCCAATGTTGCGGGTTCTGCTCCAAGTACCTGATCCACAAACCAAAGAAACTCATTCAAAGACAAGATCTTTAGGCTCAGTGGTTAACAAAACAGATTCAAGGTACTTACTCGGCGATTCTTTCTTTGAGATGTGCTATCTTAGAGACTGGTGTCGAGAAAGAGATAGAGAATTCCACTGTTTCTCCCATATTCGGACTTCTGAAGTAATTGCTTATCGGTTTCGTGGCCAAAACAGCGTTCGGATAATACACTTTCTCGTTGTTAAGCTTCAAGAACACTGTCGTTAAGAGATTCATTTCTTCCACCAGCATCTGAAAAACCCCCACAAGAATGTGTTTGTATAGAGTATAAAAACATATATATGAGTTTAAAGGATCTTTGATGTTGAAGTTTAATTACCGCGACACCGTCAACAACACATCGATCACCGACATCATAAGGATGCATGACGAATACGAACACAATGGATTCAAAGAGGTTTTTGCATGTGCTTCCGATTATAAAAGCCAGAGCCACGAGTTGGGTGGAGAAGAACAGCAAAACCTTAGTCGTTGCTACTTCTAGAAGGAGCAGCCAAATGACAACGGTAACCACCATCAAGATTGCTGTCACAAGTTTGTTTAACTGCTTAACCGCTGTTTTTGTGTCGTTTAAGGAATGCGCTAAAGCTCTCCGGCTCGTGTACACCTTAACCTGATCAAGTTGCAACACAACATAAGTCGTTAAAACCAAGAAACACATACTCTCAAGGCTTTTTTTTTTGGAATAAGCCAATTCATTTGGCGTGACACCACTAAAAACAGTGATTGGTGATAAGAAGAACCTGCAGGTCTGCGGTTACCTATCAGACTCACAATCTAGTAGTTCTCACTTCTCCATTTTTTCATACCATTATTTTATTTTTATTTTTTTTCATACCATAATTTATCTTTAAAGAATAAAAGCATGAAAGTGTTCTGAGGAGACTTACCACCCATTCTGTGAAAGCTTTTCTTGTAATTCTCCCGGTCTCAGCGGCACCATCAAACAATGGGAACACAAGATCAACCTCTTCCTTAATCATAAACCTAAGCAAGTCCTCTTCCTCTATGTAACTGAAAAAAAAAAAACAAATCCAAAGATGTCCATCAGCGAATGCACCAAGAAAGAGAAGGAAAAAAGAGCAAATCAAGATTGTTTTCCTACTTGAAGAAGGGCTGAGCAACATTTCTGAAGACATGGTAAGCAGCAGCCAAAGCCTCCATCTCACTAGTAATTTCTCTGTCAGCTTGCTCTTTCCCCTCGCCGTATGCTGTTTCGTCCAATGTGTCAGAGATAGTAGAGAGACCTGAAGTTCTAACCGCTTCCATCAAAACTCGCATAGTCCAAGCCGAAACTTTCTCCCGCTTCATCTTATGAACTTTCCCCATATCAATCACTTTCTTCTCTTTAACCGTTCCTTTTTTCACTACAGTCGCGAAACTCAAATGGCCTGTGCTTGGCTCACGCCCGACCCTCTCTGCCTCTTCCATAAGTGGAAGACCCGAGAGCGTTTGTAGAACATACTGGTGGAAAACAGAATCTTGAATCCTATCGAAAAAGTTATTGACGTTGAAATTCGCTGCAAGGATTTTCAACAAGAGTGTTTTCACCAGCCAAAAGAATGCCCCTGTAAGAATGGAAATAAGAGTCCTGGTAATACATTTGAGGACTTTGGTGGCTGCGGGGGACCGTTTCACGTCGTGGTTGAACAACAATATCCAAGCAACAAGAATCAAGCAGAGCCAAATGAAAACTTGGACGCTCTTCTTCAAGCCGTGCACAAAGTAGAGCACTTTTCTCCTCAAAAGAAAGTTTGTTTCTATGAGGAACACAATCAAACGCATGAACCAGTTTGTCACCAACATTCCACTGAATATAACCATCACAAGCACACACCATTTCCAGACTTCTAGCCCCCAGAAGGTGTGATGTTTCAGGACATTAATGGTTAAACTCGCAACCAAAGCGCTCAAAATCACCACAAAGAAAGCTGACTCTATCAAAGCCAATGTACTTATCTTACTGCGCATCTCTCTGTTCAGCTTAACCTTCTTGTAGATTTCCTCATCCTCATCTTTCTCAACAACGACTTTACTTGGAGTAACCGGTGCTGGTGACCCGACACTCCTATTAGATTTGTTATTCGGAGAAGCTCTACTAAAAGAAAAACCAGCACCAAGTTGCTCCCTAACTTCCTCCTCTAGAATACTTGTGTCTACAGGACAAGATGGATCAACAAACCGGGACTTGGGTTTTGAGTAAACCGACCTTGCAAAAGATTTCCTCTGAGTTAGACCCACATTGTTCTGATTTGGAGCTCTAGGAGGCTTGTTAGGACTACCAACAAGCTTAGAGATTTCAGGAGAAGGGCTTTTACTAAAGGGAACTCCTTTCTCAGACTCTGGTGAAGCCATTTCCTTGGAACGCCTTGATGCTTCCTCAACTGGAACATTGATAACAACATCTCCTCCTCCTCCTCCTCCGTTACTACTCTTTTGTTCTGCCATTCCAATGCTACTACCATCCAATTTCACAACAATGCCTCTGGAAAATTTCCAAAAAATCAAGATTATAGAAGAACACTGTGGGGATGTTAAAGTACCAATTTATTTTAGCTTGATTCAAATAAAGTAATTAGATTTTGATTCATCAGACAAAAAGGGTTTAAGAAACTATATTTTATTAAAGTAAACAAAGTGGAATATAAACCCTAGATTCCTGAAGCATAGATTTGTAACAAAGCATATAGATTTACAGAGGAAGATTAACTACAGACAACAACATTCTTTAATCCTACTAAATCTGTAAGAAAGATCCAAACTTCACAAATAAAATAATCAGAACTTCTTCAGAAAAACACCAAAAAAAAAACCGAATTTAAAAATTACAGTCAAAAGAGGGAGGAACCGAGCTTACCAGTAGTGAAAAATCCAAAGAAAAATCTTCTTCTTCTGTGAGTATTAGCTCATTCTTGAAGAAGAAGAAGAAGACCTGAAATATAGCCAATGAACAAACAAAAAAAAAACAGAGAGCTTAGGAGATAGTACACACCACGACCACTTAAGAATTATGAGAGATGGAAGAATTCAAACATTTGATAAATGAAAAAGAAGAAATCCGATTATACATACCAAAAGCAAAAAAAAAAAATAGCAGCTAAAAAAGCAGAGCTGCAGAGGCGGTGGGAAAAAAATGGCTTAAACCCAGAAACCAACAAAATACCAAAAGCCAACTAAATAATAGAAAACATAAACATGGAAAGAGGAAAGAGAGAAAAAGATCTTACATGAACAAAAAAACATTAAGGCGGGTCCAAAGAGCAAAGAGATGTCAAGACTTTATAAGCCACAAAAATTAATTGGGAAATGTAATTGACATTACTTTTTAAAATTGGAGATGGCTTGATGGTGGAGTAGTTTTAATCGACCTTTAAAATTCCAAAATAATTAACCTTTTTCGTCAACAGAAAGATTAGTACTAATTTTATATTAGTAAGTTGGATATGAATATGAAACCAAATGTATTGGGGAAAATGTTCACACAAAACGTGGTTATTAAAAAATCGTGTAATAACTCCTTATGTACTATCTGACAAAAAAAAACACTGTTCTTTACTAAAATGTTGTACATAACTTTTTTTAACTGTACATACTTACATCCAAAATTTCAAATTTGAAAATGTGCACGAAAATCAATAAGTTTAGATATCAGTGAGAAATGAATCAAACATAAAATCAGTTAACTGGATTGATATAATACAAAAAAAAAAAACTGGAAATTGGTTAAGAAAATTGAAATACATTTTGTTTTTTGGTTAGACAGAGGAAACGATTTTCCTTTGACTAGTGACCACTGAGGCACTGACCATACCACTCTCTGTCTCCATCGATTCCATTATATGTCTATGTCGTTTTTCTTTCTTCTTTTCAACTCTATAATGAATGTCTCTCGTTGCTAACGAGCTGTGTTTTTAATCATTCCGTTAATTAATAATGTCTGAGCATGTTTGGCATGTCTAACTGGTGATTGGTCTCTGGTCAGCTCTATCGTGTGTTTTAGTTTTCAAAAATATAATCAATAATTTACACGACAAGAATATTTAGACAATCCACCTATGTACAAAATTGTTACTTAGGATTGAAATTAAGTAAGAGAAAAAATAAATAATAATAAGTAAGAGGTAATGGTGTAACTTAATGCTAATTCAATAGTGTCAAATTTCTATTTTTTTTTGTTCCATCCTTTGGGTGATATATATCATGTTATTTATTAAATGCTTATTTTCAAATATCTTTATTTGTGTGAATGAATAACATATATAAACTGATAGTAAAATAATTATAAAAACTTAAAATTTGGATATGTTAAACAACGGTTACCTAAAAGTTAAGGAAGAAATCATTTTTTAATTTTCAGATAACAGTTTAATAAAGAATAAATTTGTCTATATGCCATTCATTGTCACTCGTTAGTCGTTACCTAGTTACAATAATCTCAACATAATTGGCACAATGGCTGATTATTGATATCCCTAGTTTGCAATGTGTAAAAATGAAGAATCCAACGGACAATATTTACTTTCAATGGCAGAGGCAATGTAATGACTAGATTCTGAGTTTCTGACCGTTGGATAAATTTGGTAGATTCTGACAGTTGATTTATTGACAGCATTGTTTTTGGAGATTATAAATCATATATATGAAAGTTGGCCAACTCTCTCCAAATAAATGACACATCATCACACAAGAAAATGACATGTGTCATTCTATATTTTTTAAATTAAAATATTAATCAAATTAAATAAGCAAATTAAATATATCATCAATCCTACTCTTAATTGTTTTCTTCAAAATAAAAATAAAATAAAAAATTAATTTTAATAAATTAAGCACTACTTTTATTATACTCTTTTTATTTTACTATTTTTTTTGTTGTACTTGTTCGTTACCTAACCTCTTATTAGTTTAGTAATTTTATTTTGAGTCTTTGATAACATTGACATTCAAGTTTTTTCAAATAATAAACATTTAAAACATTAGACCTATCAAATAATTTAATACACGATCATTTCTCTTATATGGATAGATGCAATGAGAGAAGATCTAAAAGTATTGACTTAAATGCTGCTTTAATTTTTGCTTTTTTTTTTTATTCTTTTCATATGAATACTTTTGAAATCTTATTCAGTTTATATCAATTCTATATATTTAATCATGAGTCGATAACACTGTTGTTGGAATATTATATCAGGTGAATACATCAAACCAGAAATAGTTTATTTATAATCAAGTTAGACAATTTTCAAATCATTTAAGACATGATCATTTCTCTAATATTGATATATGTAATGACAGAAGATAAAAAAATATTGACTTAAATGACATATAATTTTTGTTATCTTTTTATTTTTTCATACGAATACTTTTCAAATCTTGTTCAGTTGATGTCAATCCAAATTTTAATCATAAGCCTATCACAATGTTGTTGAAGTACATAAAACAAGATTTGGTTTATAATTGAGTTAGGCAAATTTTAAATCATACAAGTAACATAGTTGCTCATAATTTTTTCAGAATATCATATATTGTTGTTATATGTATTCATGAAGTGAAAATATTAAAATCTTATAAATAATCAGCTTTATACATGAAATATATAAATTGATATTTCGAGTTACAAATGAATATAACCATAAAATATAATTACATACTATTGATCTAATTTTATTAACAATACAAAAATAAATAAAGAATAAATATAAATTTGCAAAAAAACTATCAATGTAAATATTTTTTAACAATTTTCAATATAAACCCATCATCTAGTATAGAGAAAAAAAGGAAATTGAAGAAAGACAAAAAAAAATTGCAACGAGAGAGAAAAATAAATAAAATGCCGACTTAAATTTAACCCATAAAAGTTTCCATTTTTATTCCTCTCCCACTGCAATTTCCTTTGTTCTTTATAGATCCAATGGTCCAGAACGTACGAAATTGATCCAACGCCTCGTGAATTAGATCCAAGTCAGACTTGAACCCTACAAAAACTCTATAAATATTTCATGTTTCTTCTCTTTCAGTACAAAATCCTTTTTCCTCTCTCGCTACAATTCTCTCTAAGCTTGTAACTCAGTTCTAATCTGAAGAAACCATGGAACAAAGTTCTGTCGTTGCAAAGATGCAATCGAACGAAGAATTCGTCAAATTAATAGAGAAAACCCAACAAATCAACTCAGATAACTTTCGATTGAATAACTTGTAATCGACACGATGTTCATAAAACACCAAATGATCTCATGCTAGCTCTCGAGATGAGAGAAACTAGCTACAAAGTTTCAGAGAAAAACCTTAGAAGATTACAAAATGATTCGATGATCGAAAACGATGACTCTCCTCAGCGTCATATACACGCCTAACGGCCAATTCTGATCTGCAAACCA
>Ga0041059_1000103_pt1 | contig 47805 bp, 41 predicted proteins | sample AraColnosormetaG_FD_56232 | JGI IMG/M metagenome (GOLD analysis project Ga0041059, IMG submission 56232) | Arabidopsis roots microbial communities from North Carolina, USA - Col MF nosort | ecosystem: Host-associated > Plants > Roots > Unclassified | place: USA: North Carolina | collected...
TTCAAAGGAAGATATATATATATATATATATATATATTCAGTAGCCAGATTAAACTGTAACTATTGGATGTTTGATATTACGTGAAATTATATTACATGTTGATTTTGATCAAAATCAAATTATATTCGTGATCATATACAGATAGATATCATATTGAAACATTCCCATACGAAGGTAGTGGTGCGATTCGAAATCAAAAATAAATAAAGAGACATAATAGAATCGCATACCTAACCACTCGCACACACTTTCATTAAGCAATTCCAAAAGACGAACATATATAAACTAAGAAAAATAAATGGGAATCAATTATAAAATACTCTATATATAGTGGGAAACGGCAGACCGGATATATCATCAAGTTGGATACATATGTTGTGTAAAATCTGTAAAATCAATTGTATCAATTTATAGTTATGTAGACCTATGATCGTGACATATATATATATATAAAAACTAAACTTTGTTCTCTGTTGAATGTTGATGCATCTTTGTTATAATTTACAGGATAACAAATATGACGTCGAACGTAGCATCTTCTTGGAACACTAATGTAATATACATATGTCAAAGATTTTCTTAGGTTTGAGTCACTATGATTGAAATAGATCGAGCTCAGGTGTTTCTAAGAAGATATTTCGTTAATTAGTGAGTATGCTTAGACCCTTACATTATCTTTATGATACTAGCCGATAATTTATCTGAAGTCCGCATATCAGCAACGTGTCACGTACTATCTACGAATCCATCTAAAGCCAAATACTTTCATTAACTTCATTTTGTCGTTTCCTCAGAGGTGATGTTACCCTAACAAGATTTGTATTTGAGTGGAACAAATATATATATGTTAGATCTAATTGTGTGGTTCGTAATGAGGAATGATGTATCAATGAGGAATTTCGTACATGTGTACTTTGTGTAAGATCCCAAAAAGAGAGATCGTTTCCAATTTTGAAACAAAAGCTGTTTTATGACTAAGAAAAGCTCTATATTGTCAAAAGAATTACTAGTAGGTTATTTTCATATTTGTTTCCTTTAATACTATTACAGAGCAGTAAATGTCATGTGAATTATGTAGTCTGACAAATTGTGTGGATGAATTAAGTAGCTAAATGTTAGTTGAAAATGGTTAAACACAATCACTACATAAAACGAATTTGTTCATCTAACACTGCATATATAGTAGACAAAATGTGTGCATGAACTAATTAGCTAAATATTTTGTTAAAAATGGTTATATATAAAAACACTAAATAAAAATAATCTGTTCATATATTAATTTTCTCCTTTAATTCATATAAACAGCTAACAGAACAATTGAAGTAGCACCTCTTTAGTTTCAAAGATTCATAAACCAACTTTGAAAATTTTAGCTGAGCAAAGTGTAATTAATCACAATTAATGTTTTTGGATAATGTTTCCTCTCATTGAAAATTATTTTCTCAAATCTTGAATGTATATTTTTGATTATACAATTTCACCAGAATTCATAAATAAAAGAATAATAACACTCATTAAAAAAAAGAAGCTAGAAGATCAATGCATCTCTTGCGACATGTTCCAACCAATTCGCAAGTTCCGACATAGTTGGTTGTTGATTCGGATCCTCCCGTACACACAACTCTGCCACGTCAGCAAGTTTCAACAACGGCTCCACGTTTCTCGGCAACGCAATATACGTATCCACAATCGCCGCCGCTTTGCCTTCTCTGATCACCGGAACCGTCCATTCAACAATCTCCGGCGGATCACAGTCCCTATCATAACGTTTCCTACCGGTTAAAATCTCTAACAGCACAACTCCAAAGTCATAAACATCTCTTTTGATGTCCAAATTCTTCTCGTTCGACGATGTCACGAGCCCGAAATCCGCAACTCTCGCCACCCATTCCGAGTCCAATAGTACATTCGAAGACTTCACATCGCCATGAATGATTCTCGGCTCAGCTTCATTGTGAAGATACTCAAGACCCTTTGCGGTTTGCATAGCGATTTTGATCCTTAAGCTCCAACTCAATGGCGAAAACCCACTGTGCAGATGATCGTGAAGCGTACCGTGAGGCATGTACTCGTAAACAAGAAGCCTCTCTCCCATTTCGGTAGAGTAACCAAGGAGATTCACAATGTTGCAATGCCTAATGTTGCAGAGAATCTCCAATTCTGTCTCGAATTCTCTAGTGTTTGTGTGGATTATGGTTGCTGCGTTTGCTCTCTTAACCGCTACTTGCCTCCCGTCCGCCAACACGGCTTTGTAGACAAACCCATAGCTTCCTCTGCCTAACTCATTGAACTCTTTAAACCCGTTGGTCGCGTCTTTAAGCTCAGAGAGTCTAAACACTTGAGCAAAAGGCGTTACCGATGGAGCAGGGGATACATTTTCAAGTGGCTGATCAGTGTCTAAATCGGGCTTTCCTATGCAAGATTTGAATTGATTCGCTGCTCCGTCTTCTTTATTAGGACTAGTGACAATCCGTGGCACAACACAGCAACCAATTATAATGATCAATAGAGCGGATGCGCAAGACCCGATGATAAGAACAAGTCTCTGTAGTTGATGCCAATGCTTATCTGGAAAATTGCTGTTATGAAGCTTACATATATCCGAACAAGAACTGTTTTGACAGAGCGAGCAAGGCGTACATATCCGATCAGAGTTCGCGGTGCACGAACTTGACAAGAAGAATCCGTGAGAGCAATCCGAGCCGCAAGGTGAACAGACCATTAACTCTTTCCTTACACACAAACTCGTTAGGTCAGGTTCATTGAGTATACTTGCGTTGAAAGCAAACTCTTTTTCATTACAAGGACCAGCTCTACACATCCCTGGACTGCAGAGCTCTAACGGAGGATCGTAAGCTAATGTGGACGAACCATTAACCATCCAACAATCAAGAACAAGATCCTCTTCTCTAATACCACAAACAATGAAATCAGACGAAGCTATTGCTTTAAATCCAGAACCTTTTGGAATCAAAGAGAAATTAGAGTTTCCCCAACACTCAACCTCATGATTATCCTCACGGATTCCGCAGAAATGGCGAGGACCCGCGGTTAGCGAGACGAATCGAGAATCATTCATCGGAGAATTGACAAAAGATTCATCTTCTCCCCAACATTTAACCTCTCGAGATAAATTAAGAATAGCACAAACGGAGTTTTTACCGGCGGCTAAGACTTGGAAGTTATCAGAAGTTGTGTTAAACCCTAAATTAGAAGAATTGGGACCAAAACAGAGCATCCCACCATCTCTGATTCCACCACAGCTAAACCCATCACCAGAAACAATATTGTTGAAGACGAGATTACTAACAATCTGATCATAGAAGTTAGGATTCTCCTTGGCGATTAAGCTGTTGTTGTTCGTAGCTCTAGTTATCTCCCAACAATCGATAGTCCCAGAATCGTGATCGGAATAGTAAGCTCCTCTAACAGCACAGACATGGCTGTTTCCAGCAGCTATCTGAGAGTAAGCAGTAGTCCTGTAAGCTAGAGGGACAAGATCCATACCTGAAGAAGACCCAAGTGAACTAAAACAGAATGCTTGAGAAGTGTTCGACAAAATGCCGCAGAGAAACCCGTCTCCGCCTGAAAGAACCGCCATTGACGGAATGTTGTAGCTTGCGGAAGTGGAAGAAGCAATAGACGACGAAGAAGAAGAAGAAGAGGGAGAAGAAGGAGATGAATAGTTCTTTCCCCAGCAGATAACATCTTGACGACCACTAGCGTCAATGGCGCAGAAGAAAGCAGAGCCGCCGAACGACGCCGCAATCGGACCGGAGGATCCAAATCCGGATCCGGGTTTGGGCAAATACAGGAGAATGAGAGAGAGAAAGAGGAGAGAGCAACGGGTTTCCATTGGAGGTGAAGTTCATGAACTGTGAAAGAAGAAGATTGACACAAGCTGCCATTTGACAGTGTGATGGCTAACGAACAGAGAACGTGGGTGGCGTCCTCATTGGAGATGAGAGCAAAAAGTTTAAATATTTTATTGAACAACTAATTTACTGTATCTATTCATATTCATGCATGTAAATAATTTACGTATATATAATCCCTGGGTTTTTGGGGGTAAAAAAAGGTATATACTATAGTTGATAAATCGAAAAGAAAATTATTTCCAAAAAGGGAAAATCTAATGAAATTTGCCTTAATGGGAGACAATAAGATCTAATCCCAGTGATTTCATGTCAGTTTTTTGGAGCTTTAAAACAAAAGAAAAACTTTTTTGTTTGGTTGTTGTGGAGCTCACCGTCATTGTCAACTTGTCAACATATATGAAATGGATAATATAGTAGGTAACAAAATAGAAGTAAGATAGGAGTCAATAATTCATAATTTTTCATGAAATTTTAAATTATTGAGGAAATGATGTGTGGGGTTATAAGTTCGGCGTTTTTGGTGCATATAATTCCAAAAAACATGCATCGGTGCTATAAACGCAATGTTAGATCCTTTTTCTAATCTTAAAATGTTTTACTTCAATAATTTGCTTCTTAAATGTGTTTGGGTGTATACTATAAACTTTATCCAAGAGTTTGTAATACTAAGAACTAGCCAACTAAAAGAAAAAAAAGAACTAGCCGACTAAATGAATTAAACATTAGCTCTTGCTTCTTCGATAACAATATTGTGCATTATCAGGATTAATCCGATGGTAATTGAGATTTACACTGCGGAATAAAAAAATAAGAAAATTATTATTGATAAGACTTTAAAGTTGAATGGTAAAAGACCATTTATGAGCCCATCAAAACGTAAAACATAACGAGAGAAAAAAACAAACCAAAGCGCTAAAAAAAACTCAAAAGTCATATCGACGCTGACGGAGACGGAGAACAAGGTAAAGAGTTGACTTTTTATGAATATCGTAATCCCCTAAAGTGACGCCATCTTCAAGCTGTTGTCCGAAAAATATTAGCATCTGTTGGTCTGGTTTGATTCCTTCCTTAACTTGGATCTTTTCCTTTACATTGGCGATCGTGTCTGAGCTTTCAACTTCCAAAATTATGGTTTTTCCGGTAAGAGTCTTGATAAAAATCTGCATACCACCTCTCTGAAGAAATAGCTGATGGATAGTTGATCCTTTCTGGATGTTGTAATCTAGTAGCGTTCGACTACCCACAAGCACTCTACCACCAAAGATAAGTCTCTGTCTGTCCAGAGGAATTCCTACCTTGTGTTGGATCTTAACTTTTACATTATCAATGGTGTCTGAGCTCTCAACTTCTAGAGTAATGGTTTTACAGGTAGGGGTTTCACCGGAAAATGAAAATGTCTTGACGAATATCTGCATACCATGGCGAATATGAAAGAAAAGGTGAAGGGTTGACTCATTCCGGATGTTGTAATCCCCAAGAGTACGGCCATCCTGGAGTTGGCCACCGCGAAAAAGCAGTATCTGCTGGTCCGGGGGTGAACCTACCTTGTCTTGAATCTTAGCTTTAACACTTTTAATGGTGTCTGAGCTCAAAACTTCTAGGGTAATGATTTTACCGCCAAAGAGTTTCACAAATATCTGCATACCAAGGACAAGGTGAAGTGTTGACTCTTTCTGGATGCTGTAATCCGCAAGAGTACAACCATCCTTGAGCTCTTTACCAAGAAAGATCAGCCTCTGCAGGTTTGGTTGTGGTTGGATCCCTTCTTTATCCTGAACCATGGCCTTTACATTTTCGATTGTGTCCCAGCTCTCAACTTCCAAATTTATTCTCTTTCTGGTAAGGGTCTTGACGAAAATCTGCATCCCACAACGGAATCTAGTCACCAGATACAGAGTTGATCCTTTCTGGATGTTGTAATGTGCTAGGGTTCGACCACCCTCAAGCGGTTTACCAGCAAAGATAAGTCTATGTAGGTCCATAGGAATTCTTTCCTTGTCTTGGAGCTTAGCTTTAACATTGTCAATGGTGTCTGAGCTCTCAACTTCTAGGATGAAGTTTTCACCGGTAAAGGAATTATAAGGAAGGTTTTTCACAAATATATACATATCACCGCGAAGACGAAGGGCAAGGCAAAGGGTTGACCTATTCCGGATGCCGTAATCCGCAAGAGTACGATTATCCTCGGTGAAGAGCTCTTCACCGTGAAAGATAAGCCTCTGGTGGTCCGGGCGTAAACCTTCCCTGTCTTGAATCTTCGCCTTGACATTTTCAATGGTGTCTGAGCTCTCAACTTTTAGGGTGAGGGTGTCACTGGTAAAGTTTTTACCGGAAAAGGTACTCACAAATATCTGCATACCACCGCAAAGACGAAGGACAAGATGCAGTGTTGACTCTTTCTGGATGTTGTAATCGGCAAGAGTACGACCATCCTCGAGTTGCTTACCTGCAAAGATAAGTCTCTGCTGGCGAGGAAGGATTCCTTCTTTATCTTGGATCTTGGCCTTGACGTTATCGATAGTGTCTGAGCTTTTGACCTCAAGGGTTATGGTCTTTCCCGTAAGAGTCTGCACAAAGATTTGCATACCACCTCTCAACCTCAGAACCAAGTGGAGAGTTGACTCTTTCTGGATGTTGTAATCAGCCAAGGTAAGGCCATCCTCGAGCTGTTTACCAGCAAAGATAAGTCGTTGCTGGTCTAAAGGAATGCCTTCCTTGTTCTGGATCTTAGCCTTGACATTATGAATGGAGTCGGAGGTTTCAACATCAAGTGTTATGGTCTTTTCTGTAAGAGTCTTTGCGTAGATTTGAATTGTCATCTGTAAACAATTTTTTTTATGGGAGAGAAAGGAGGATTCTGAATGGTAAGAACCAAAAAGATCAGGCGAAAAAAGATGATGAGAAGAGATAGAAGAAACAAATACCTTGAGAGAGAGTAGTAGTACTTCACAGAAAACTTTTGCAGAACGATCGATTTAGGGTTTGAGTAAAAGCGTTTCTCAGTTTATATAGAAGAGGAAAAGTTTTGGATTTAAATCAGCTTTCGATAATTATAAAATATTCGACTTAATCTGTTAATTAAATAATTCGAAATTTAGTATTATCTTGTTTATCGCTTTGATTTTTTTATAAAATGCGAACCAAAACAATTCTTGCTTTGATTATTTTTATAAAATACGAACCAAAACAATTCTTGCTCTTCTGATATGGCGTGCACCTCAAAATAGAAGGTTCTGAGGGGTGGCACTTTAGTCTTTCTTCACCTTACAAGATCACTAGCATCTGAAATCGCTTGGAAAATGAAATATTCCTGAATTGCTTAGAGTTTAGACTTCAATTAGAGTAATAAAATTCCACTCTCCAAAAACATTCATGCATTGCACAAAGCTATATATATAATCAAACCTTTACTACCAAACTTTAAGAGTTTGTTTGCAGAATTCAATTATTAGAGACTTTCAAACCGAAAGACTCAAAAATAAAAAGTTGCTCAACATAGAAATTGAAGTCCATGCTTCTATTATTGTGTCGCCATGATGGAACTCATGTAAGCAGACTTCTTGCCAGATGCTCCCGAGCTGTTGCTAGCGCTTGTGTTAGTGTCTGCAATACCGAAATGTAAACAGAGGGTTCAAATTAGAAGTTCACGTTTGTGTTTATAGCCAAACCAGACCAAAGTTATAGCAAAACTAAATCAAGACTATTGCTTTTCCACAGGGAGATGTAACAATAATAGTCAAAAGTGTCGTTACCTGTTCAGAGAGTGAACCACTAGCTTCTGTGCTCTGCATTGCTACTTTCCCCGCAATGACGTTTGGATCCGTTTCAAGAACCACCCTTAACACATATTCCATAATAAGCCACAATCAGACAATAGCTAACTGCTAAGATATATGGGACAAGCTTAAAAAAGGTTGAGCAAATCTTTAGCATGCTTAAGACTTTTATGTAATTGTCGTGTAGGGCTAAACTATTAAACTTGCATACCCTTGATCGACCATTTCATCAAGGCATAGAAAGATGAGATCCAAGTTCTCAAGGGCTTCCATCTTTTCCACATTGCTCCTGGTAAAAAAAAAAAGGGATGCATCATACTTTAGTTGTGGAGATGGTTGATCAATAAATAAAGGCATATTCAGTTGTCAAGTCAAACAAATACCTCAGAAGAAGTGCAACAGCATCAAAAAAGCCTTGAAGAACAGAAGCTAAGATGAGCTCGTTTTCATTTTCACCTCCAGTAACAAAGAAGTGAAGGTCCTGGGCAAACTTATAGACAATAATATTGCTGTCCAACAGTGTGATCTCAGCTGCACATAAAACATCGATATGGCTATTTGAAAGAGATAAGTATATAAGCATACACGAAGTCAGGAAACATGATAGAAATTGTGTAGATGAAAAATGTTATGTAGTCTTACCTTCTGTACGAGCATTGGTCTTAGAGGTCTTTGAGAATACATACTTCTCAAAACTTAACTTGGCGGCATTAGTTGGCCAGTCATCCGAGTAATACTTGACAGCCACACGCTTTCCTTCAGAGTCTAGAAGAAGAATGTTCTTTACCAAAGGACAAGAATCCTATTCAATGTACATTGGAAAGTCAGTAATTAAGTTCCAGTCCAAAAAAAGAGTAAAACTCCTACAAAGCTGTATGATTGCGGCAACATACACACATTCTAACAGAATACGAAATACAATCATATAATGCATATGTACTTACAGGAGACATTGTTGTAAGACTTGAGATGTACCTGAAACAGTGACAAAAACAAAACCAAGTAGTATCTGAGTCAAAAACTTTCGATTTTAACAAGATATTAAAAACTTCAACCCACACTCACAGTTGTTCTAGTCACTGGTACAAAAGAGTACATATACTAAGATCATATGTGACATTATGTGTGTAGTGTAGTAAATGTAATGTTGATGATCTCCATGACAAGATAGCTATTATTTCAACCAGGGATTACAAATGGAGATTGACGTATTTAATAATAGACAACGAATCACCAAAATTCGGATTGATACATACATGCATTAATCACATAACTAAATCTTATCGGAGAATCACATAACTAAGCACAGATGAGAACGCAAACAAATGATTCAAGACTCAAATAGGCAGCAATGGATCTCGATAATCATAATCCAAAGGATCACCGGAATAAAAGATCGGAGAAGAAGTAATGGATTGGAGGATTCAAATGTGAAAAGCGCAAGATCGTCGAGACAGAAGAAATCGCCTCGGAGTGAGAGAGAGCTCCTTTCGCTGTTTCAGTGTCACACTGCTTATCGGGATCTGAATGCTTAATTTCATCTGACCGGTTTTTATAATTTATTGATATCCGGTTCATTTGACCATGGCCGTTTAAGAACATAGGCTGATGCCGTTTCTTATTTTCAGACACTAACTTTGTGCCGTTTTATTTCATGGAAATCGAAATGTTCTCTGCTTCTCTGCTGGAGCTAGAGAAGGTATAAAAGTAAACTTTTTCAGGTCCAACGCAGCAAAAAGTCTCCTCTTTCCTCTCTTTCTCTCTCTGCGTCCTTCTGAGGCTGGAAGCGATGACCATGACAGCATTTCTCGCGAGACGGCTTATCGGTAACGGATCGAGCCAGATTCTCGGGACTTCGAGTTCTAGCTCCGGTCCGTTCATTTCCGTTTCTAGGGCTTTCTTCTCCTCCTCCACTCCGATCAAAGCTACTCTCTTTCCCGGTGATGGGATCGGTCCCGAAATCGCTGAATCTGTCAAGCAGGTCCCTTTTTTCAATCTACTTTGGTGTTGTGTAATTTATGTTACCATATAAATTTTGTTATAGATTCTGGATACTCTTAGGAACCATAATGTCTGAATACTTTTTGAGACGTGTCAAGGGAGAGATTTGAATCATAAAGTTTGTTTTTTTTAGTTTATAGCTGATGGTTCTGAAAATGTTTTCCCTTTATGCTGATCCAGGTGTTTACTGCCGCTGATGTGGTTATTGATTGGGACGAACAGTTTGTTGGTACTGAAGTAGATCCTAGAACCAATAGTTTCTTGACATGGGATAATCTTCAATCTGTGCTTAAAAACAAGGTTGGTTTGAAAGGACCAATGGCTACTCCAATTGGAAAGGGTCACCGTTCCTTGAACCTTACTCTTAGGAAAGAGCTGAATTTGTATGCCAATGTTAGGCCTTGTTACAGTCTTCCTGGTTACAAAACCCGTTATGATGATGTTGATCTCATTACCATTCGTGAGAACACTGAAGGAGAGTACAGTGGGCTTGAACACCAGGTTAGTCTATTGTTCTGTCATTTTAGTGAATCTGTATCTAGTATCATTTTTAGAGCCATGTTGATGATTTGTCATTTTTATTTGCTAGGTCGTCAAGGGTGTAGTGGAAAGTCTTAAAATTATTACCCGTAAGGCGAGTATGAGAGTTGCCGAGTATGCCTTTCTTTATGCCAAGACTCACGGAAGGAAGAAAGTTTCTGCAATTCACAAAGCCAACATTATGCAGAAAACTGATGGTCTTTTCCTGCAGGTCAGCTCATTTTGGAACTCAGAATACATTAGCACTTCTCAATTAGGGGAACATAGCAATTTTTCTAGTCTCTCACTGGCTTCTTTTTCTTAACCTTTGTTCTGAGACAAGTTTTTATTTGCTTCCTGCTTTGCAGTGTTGTGATGAAGTTGCTGCGAAGTATCCTGAGATATATTACGAGAAGGTTGTTATTGACAATTGCTGTATGATGGTAAGCTATAACATGATATCCACCCTATCTTTTGTTCCAAATTATGTAAAGGTCAATCTCATTGTTAATTAAGTTAGTATTTGGGATAATCTTGTTGATTTTGAAGGTTAGATTTCCCAGCAACCCATACTTGGGTCTGCTTTTCGCTAATTTTACTTATGGAACAATGTGGGATTGATAATCTTAATTCTGACAGCTTGTGAAAAACCCAGCACTTTTTGATGTCTTGGTGATGCCAAATCTCTATGGAGATATTATCAGCGATTTGTGTGCTGGACTTGTTGGGGGACTAGGACTGACTCCTAGGTAACATTTGTTTCTTCGTCTCACAGATTATTGTCTAGTATGAAAATGAGGCAATCATCTTATGCTCTTATTATGTTTTGTTCCAGTATGAATATTGGGGAGGATGGTATTGCCCTTGCTGAAGCTGTTCACGGCTCTGCACCTGATATTGCTGGAATGGTTAGTCATCATTCTTAGATGTTATCATCGTTCTAAATTCGTTTGATGCATAGAGTTGTTGTTAACTTGTTAAATTATTAGAGTAAATAGGATTTAGACACTGCATTACAGATTTTGACAAATTTAAGTGAACTTGCCTACTTTTACCCTAAAACTAAGTATGATAGAAGCTGTTCCTGAGAGAAGATTCTCCATTACTCTCTTCTATGCCATTTCTTGGTTGAACATTCAGAAGCTTTCATTGTAGAATGGATTATTGTCTAGTTTATATTGTAGAATGGTTCTTACTGGATGATCGTGCTTGTAGTACTTGAATGATGTTAATAACTGGCCAACCTAGCATTGAGGGTTAAGGAGTCTAATAAATAAATCATGTTTTCAAATACAGTGGGTTTAGATATTATCTTGCCACTATTCAATATCAGAACTTGATTCGATTTTTAGCTTATGATCCACATGTTTGTTATTCTTTGCTGGTGTTGTGTAGAACCTGGCGAACCCAACAGCTTTGCTACTGAGTGGAGTGATGATGTTGCGGCACCTGAAGCTCAACAAACAAGCAGAGCAAATCCACAGTGCCATCATCAACACAATAGCCGAGGGAAAGTATAGAACTGCTGATCTCGGAGGTTCCTCAACTACAACAGATTTCACAAAAGCCATCTGTGATCATCTCTAAACACCCGTGAAAAACCATAATTCTTTCCTTACTTACTTATTGGATCTTCCTCTTGGATTTTCACTCCAAAATTTTTCTACATATTGATCCTCTTCCTATGAGGAGAAACAAAGCCGCCATAGGCTTTAGACATTGACTTGTGTTTTCCTTAGATTTGAAGTTCTTGCAGAGCTGTATTACTTCTTCTGCCTTTAAGATCCATAACAAAAGAAGGATACAGATATTGGAAGAATCCATCAAAAGGTTCACATTTACAGTTTGTGGATTTTGCCTGAATTGTTTGGCGTTATGTCTTATTCTCTGTGAATTTTCAACAATAATAATATCGTCCCTTTTGTCCTTACCTAAATTGTTTGCCTATTCTCTGTGAATGAATGAATACATAACTCTCAAACCCTGAAAAGTGAAAACTTTCAATGCTGAAACAAACCAACGTGGATGATTCAGGACTTTTCAATGCCACCGACAAATTCAATCTTTTTCCTATTCATTTTGTAAGTTGCAATGCTGTCACATTTGGTTTTCTCATTGTTTTTAACTCTCTCTTAAAGAAACAACTTAATTAGAATTTTTATGTTCTTACAACAAGATCCAATAGACTTTTGGACATGTGTTGACACTTTTCTCAAGTGGGTTGGTGGGATAGGGACGTATATAGCTGCATTTGACAACAACACTACTCTATTTCATCAATTATTTCGTTACTCATAAATTTTGTTTCAGTTAACTTTTCTCTACAAATGAAGTTGAATGAAATGAACTATACTAAAATTTGGTTTAATATAGAATTAGAAATTCCAATGGCAAATTTATGCATGATTTTGAGCTAATATATAAATATACATTATTTTGCCCAAAAAAAAAGATAAATATGCATTAAAAAATAATATATATAAAATAATAGGAAGAAGAAGAATCTATCTTTGGTATACCTACTTTGGTTTCAGAGCTTATAAACACAAACACTTCACTCACACAAAACACTTGCTCCTCCATTTACCAGATCTGAACCTCTTCCCTTTCCTCGAAAATCCTTCTAACATCATCATCCATGGCTTCCTCTGATTTCGATGGAATCCTTTTGGGAATGGGAAACCCACTCCTCGACGTCTCTGCCGTCGTCGACCAACAGTTTCTCGACAAGTAAGCTCAGATCCGGATCGTTTTCGCTCGGATCTAGATTGTTTGTGTTTACGATATTCTTTATGGGTTCTCTGAATTCTAATGCTTTCTTTTGAATTCGTGACAGATACGACATCAAATTGAACAATGCGATTCTCGCAGAGGACAAACATTTGCCCATGTAAGTGAATTCACTTTTTCTCAATCCTAGCGTGCATTTGAATTCAAATGGTGATAATGAGGATTGATTAGTATTTACTCTTCAAGTTGTTCTGTAATTGATGTGGATATGTATATGTAATCTGCGTAGAAGAATTATGATTTGATTGTGACAAGTGCTATGTTTAAGGGAAACAGACACAAGTGTGGTGATTTTTCATTGCCCTTAAGTGATTCTTGATGTGATTTTAATATGACAGTGATTATTTTTCAAATACTCTTTGTTTATTCACATGATAATTGGTATGTTTAGGTACGATGAAATGAGCCAGAAGTTCAATGTTGAATACATTGCTGGAGGTAATTCATCTTTTGAGCTATCAATAGACATTTGGTGTTCATGTGTATTTGCAGTATTTTTGATATTTTCTTGATTTCGTTTGGCTTTCAGGTGCTACCCAGAACTCAATCAAAGTGGCCCAGGTAAAGGATAATTACGGTTTCTACTCATACTTGTTTTGAAGTTAGTACCTTTTTTTGCTAAATGAATGGTATCTTTGATTACTGCAGTGGATGCTTCAAGTTCCTGGGGCAACCAGTTACATGGGATCCATTGGAAAGGACAAATACGGAGAGGCAATGAAGAAGGATGCTACAGCAGCTGGTGTCTATGTGAGTCTGCTTTATGTTTATCAATTATTAATTATTGGTGGTTGGTTTTGCTTCATGTTCAATCATCAGGAAATAGACTGTTAATCTGCGCTTGTTCTGTATCCAGGTCCACTATTACGAAGATGAGGCAACACCTACCGGAACTTGCGGTGTCTGTGTTCTTGGTGGAGAAAGGTCAGTTTACAATAATTCTTTCTATGTCTGCTTATCATTTGTCTTAATAAGATGTGTTTCTGCTGAGTTGTACTGAGGCGTGTTTCCCCTTTTGCAGATCGCTCATTGCCAATCTTTCTGCTGCTAATTGCTACAAGGTTGAACACTTGAAGAAGCCTGAGAACTGGGCTCTGGGTACAAAACTCATCTTCTGACCTTTTTATTCTGAGATCGGATATTGTCATATGTTGGAGTTATCTGAGATTTTGTGAAACATATTTCTTTCTTGGCAGTTGAGAAGGCCAAGTTTTATTACATTGCTGGATTCTTCCTCACGGTATCACCAGAATCCATTCAGTTGGTACGTGAACATGCTGCTGCAAACAACAAGGTATGAATACATGATCCTTTATGAGAGCCAGGCACAGTGATTTGTTTCTCCTACCAGTGTTGTCTTTGGCATGAACAGTCCTGATATGCTCACATATTTGACAGGTGTTCACGATGAACCTTTCTGCTCCATTCATCTGTGAATTCTTCAAAGATGTTCAGGAGAAGTGCCTGCCGTAAGCACATCCTAATCTCTCGATCCATTTATTCCATCTTATAATTGCCTAAACTAATCACTGGCGATATACTGAAAAGCAAGACGCTGCATCTAATGTCTTGCTTGGACCAGGTACATGGACTATATTTTTGGCAATGAGACCGAGGCAAGAACCTTCTCCAGGGTTCACGGCTGGGAGGTAACTGTCGAAATTTCACCCTGTATTGTTTGAAGAAAGACAGTTTATTAATCTGTTTGGTTATATTTTATACAGACTGATGATGTTGAGCAAATAGCCATCAAGATGTCCCAGTTACCCAAAGCCTCTGGAACATACAAGAGGACTACTGTGATTACACAAGGCGCAGATCCTGTGGTTGTCGCTGAGGATGGAAAAGTGAAGAAGTACCCAGTCATCCCTCTCCCCAAAGAGAAGCTTGTTGACACCAACGGTGCAGGTATTTGTTAAGAACTCAGGCCTCACTAACTGCACTCTAACTAAGTCACAGCAGCTCGAATTTGCTACATTCCGTCCTAGATTAGATACAGCTTAACTTATAGCTAAGAGTTAAAAGCTTATTATTGTTTGATGATATCAACCACTCATCTAATTATAGCATAAAAACTCTTATCCAAATCCAGGTTTACCAAACCGTTTGCTTTGTTATATTGTAATAAGAAGATTATCATACATTTTGTATCAGTCTCAAGTAAACTAATTCCGGTGGTTTAACCCTCTTGGTTCTCTGTGTTCATAGGTGATGCATTTGTGGGAGGGTTTCTGTCCCAGCTGGTGCACGGAAAGGGGATTGAAGAGTGTGTGAGGGCAGGATGCTACGCGTCAAACGTAGTGATCCAGAGGTCTGGTTGCACTTACCCTGAGAAACCAGACTTCAACTAAATCTAGAAGTCGCACAAATCATCCTTTTAGTTTTATCTCTGAATGAGATTTTGGTGATTATTATTATACGACCCAAATAAACTCTATGTTGTTTTCTTGTATCACCTTTTGAGGCTTTAAGCTATTATTGAGTGTGTGTTTTGGCTTGGTTTTATTGTACCTTTTTATGATTAATAAATATTATTACTATACTAGGCCGAGTATGATATTCCAAATGTCAAAATGTTCATAACTTGTTATATCTTCATGGATGTAATTATCCTCTATTTTTGTTTGAACTTGCTTCATTTCATGAAATAATTGAATGATCATTATTCCCTATAATGTACATTACTGTTATATTAACTAGTTTCTCTGTTCGAATTCTATTTGGTTCGGTTCAACGAAACAACATTGGACATTCCTATGCAAAGAAAATTTGCAGAATCTTTTGTGTCGGCACATGTATAGAACAATTTCTATTGAATCATGGAAATGACAAGTATAATGTCTCGTTTTGGATGTATTTGATAATGTAAAGTAGGACCAGTATGACTCGTAAAAGACTTTTGACTTTGGACGATATCAACAACTTTGACTTTTACTTCACTTGTACAGTTCTACTTTCTTATCTTCTACGTATACTAATCAAACGAATTTGTGCATAAATTGGCATGGGAAAGGCCACGAGTCAAATATGATTTGATCCATTTTAGTTTTAACATCTATTGGTACGTACGTGAAGTTACGAGATTTGAGTGAAGGCGAATAATATCAATACGAAAAGTACAAAACCGGGATCAAACCGCAAATTGTAACACAGCAAGCGTAAGCAACACGACAAAGTGGTATGGATTAGTTTAACATAATCGTATAAATAGGTTAAGTTACCAAGGTTTAAGGTATCTCAACAAGTGGTACAAATTACCAAACAAGATTTTAAGAAACATATAGATCAATCGGGATTCGGAAACCAATACCGAGGATTTCTTTAATTCATTATTTTTTGTGTGAAAATGCTAAACTTTGTCGTTAAATTTATGTACTCTAGGTTCTAGGAAGATTTAGGAAATCTCCTAGGTGACCCAAGTGAAATATCCCTTCCACTTCCCCATTGCAAATCTCATGATTACCATAAACAAATAAGATTAGTAGTAGAGAACTATGCTTGTTAACATAAACATTAATGTAATTATGTAAGATTATATTTTGAACCACTTTGGAAAGTGGAAACCATTTTGGCATCATGGGCCGACTCACCCACCTTAAGAATAAAACTTCGTATTGTTATAGATTTTCAATCACTGATATTTAACAATGGTTTTTTTTTTTTTGCAACAGATGGTTGATGTTAGATGATAGTAAGTTAGTACCATTAAATATAAAACAACATTAATGAATACTTGAAAATTATAAAACTGTGACTATATTATCTATACATAATCTATAAAAAATATTTATTTTTCAAAAGCTCAAACATTGGTTGAGTTGTCTATCATAAATGCATAATCATATACATCTTGAGTCACTCACCGTCGTTTATTGTAGACTTTGTAGATAGTTTTATTTTGTATGTTAAAACGTTTCACCATCGTTTATTCGCATTCCATTAATTTGAAGATTTATTCTGTCATAGTAAAATTCCCTAAACAATAGAAAATGATGTTGTTGAAATAAGTAAGATTTTATTACTAAATAAGACCATAACTCATAAGTGATTTAGATACACTGATCGATCTGTTGGCTACTTTTCTAAGCACCTCACCGTTGAACAAGTCAAAGGAAAAAGAAATGAAAACGTTGTTTTTATGTGTGATTGTGTGTCTAATAAAAGAATATTAATTTTGGAAACATCTTTTAATAGTAACAAATAATTCATTTGTTTTGTCCAATTTAAATTCTCAGTTCTTCGTTCTTTCGCTGACTTTAGCTATCTCTCTCTGTAAAGACTTCGTTTTTTTTTTGTTGCCGTGTGACGACTTCTTCTTCCTCTTCTTCTTCGACCTCTTTCTCTCGGAAGCTTAGCTTCTTAAAATCCATTTCTCTCGGAAGCTTAGCTTCTCAAATCCTCGATCTCTTTTGTATCGTGATTCATTAACCACTTCATGATAATTATAATCTTCCTTCTCTTCTGACGATTGAATTACATCTTCTTCTGATAGCTGTTCTGATTTTTTTCTGTATACAAAGTAAATTCAAAGGTGAGAGTTGTGTCATCTTTTGCTTTTTATATACTTGTTCAATAAGTCAAAGTTCTTTATGTTGCTGTTGGGTTTTAGTTTATTGGAATCAACTTGCGAAATTTGATTACTTTTAGCTTCGAGATCCCTTCTATTACTCACTGGAACTTAGGGTTTGTGTTACTTGGAAAAGAATTTGGATCTGTTGGGTCTAAAGGCCTTCCTCTCTGTTAAGTGGTTTTGTACTTGGGGGAAGCCTTAACTTTGGAAATGCTTGTACTTTGCAGATTAGTTGTTCGATAATATGCTTCAATGGTTTTGATTTTGTGGTTCGGTATATGTTATATGATCATTATCAGTGTTTTATTGGTGTCCTGCAGTGGACAAACATCGGTATTTTAATCTCCTCTCGATAATGAAGTGTTTCTTGTTCTCTGGTGGGGATAAGAGAGGGGAACAGAAGACCCCTATTTCGGTTTCATTGACCTCTATCTTCTCTGACCGCGAAATAAACCGAAGCGGGTCAGAGTTCAACTCTCGTGATGTCTCTGGGACGAGCACAGAATCATCCATGGGGAGGAAGAACTCGTACCCTCCGGTGTCTACTAGAGCAAGTAATCTCAGAGAGTTCAGCATTACTGATCTCAAGTCTGCAACAAAGAACTTTAGCCGATCTGTTATGATTGGAGAAGGCGGTTTCGGTTGTGTCTTCAGGGGCACAGTGAGGAACTTAGAGGACTCGTCAGTTAAAATCGAAGTCGCAGTGAAGCAGCTCGGTAAAAGAGGGTTGCAGGTATGTCTGTTTTTTCCAATCTTGTTCTCAAGATCTGTTACTCATCCACTGGTTTAACACTATTATCTCATTTCTTGGATGTTGCAGGGGCATAAGGAATGGGTTACGGAAGTGAACTTCCTCGGAATAGTTGAGCATACAAACTTGGTGAAATTGCTTGGCTATTGTGCAGAAGATGATGAACGTGGAATCCAACGGCTTTTGGTTTATGAATACATGCCTAACCGAAGTGTTGAATTCCACTTATCCCCTCGGTCACTCACAGTTCTTACTTGGGACCTCAGACTGAGAATCGCCCAAGATGCAGCTCGCGGATTAACATACCTGCATGAAGAAATGGAGTTTCAGGTAATATGATGACTCTGCTACGTTACTGATCTCATTTCACTCTCTTGACTAACTTTTATTTATTGGCTTTTCAGATAATATTCCGCGATTTCAAGTCCTCGAACATTCTTTTGGATGAGGACTGGAAAGCAAAGCTCTCAGATTTCGGTTTGGCTCGTTTAGGTCCATCTGAAGGATTAACCCATGTTTCTACTGATGTAAGTTCTGCATTCACTTCTTTTGGTTGCAAGATTGAAAAACAGGTATGTTTTTGAACGGGTTTCTTTGGCTTTATTAGGTTGTAGGTACAATGGGTTATGCAGCACCTGAATACATTCAAACCGGCCGTCTCACATCGAAAAGCGATGTGTGGGGTTATGGAGTCTTCCTCTATGAGCTTATCACTGGGAGGCGACCGGTGGACAGAAACAGACCCAAGGGAGAGCAGAAGCTTCTAGAATGGGTGAGACCTTATTTATCTGACACAAGGAAGTTCAAGCTCATATTAGATCCAAGGCTGGAAGGGAAGTACCCGATCAAATCGGTTCAAAAGCTAGCAGTTGTGGCCAACAGATGTTTGGTTAGGAACTCAAAGGCACGTCCCAAGATGAGTGAGGTTTTAGAGATGGTGAACAAAATTGTGGAAGCTTCTTCAGGAAATGGCAGCCCACAGCTAGTTCCGCTGAACAGTGTAAAAGCTTCGAGAGACGCGAGAGGAAAGAACAATGGTGGTGGCGGTGAAGGAGGTTGGTTTGGCAAGTTATGGAATCCAAAGACAATAAGAGCTTGTTGACTGCTTATAGAATTCAACCTCTTCTTACAGCAAAAAAAAGAGTCAAGAAAGGTTTCATGGAGATTCCGAAGGTTGAAGATTCTAGCGAGATCAAGATGAAGCTCATATACATACATAAAGATAATTATATATGAAGATTTGTGAAAGATTCTAAAATGATGAAATATGATTTTTGTATGAACTTATGAATAGTAACCACAGCTAAATTAGTAAGATATGTATATTAAGCAAGAACGGCTTATCAGAGTTTTGTTCCAAAGCTGATCAATCTACTCGTGCTTAAGTGTATATTTGTGGTAATGTGTTAAGAGTTCCTATTAATTACCATAAGTAAATCACAAACATAAATAAAATGAAAATAATTATGGGCTTTAAGGTCTGGAGGACTACTGAAATTTGGGAGAAGTAGTTGGAAAAAGAATATTAGTCGATAGGTAGGAAATTGATATTGCTTGTGGAATGGAGGAAAAAATTGAACGAAAAAGAAGTTTCTAGAATTCTAATCACATAACATAAATAGGGTGAATATTTGGGAAAAGTAAAACAATAGGGGTCGGTTTGATATTACTAGAAGATAAGAAACAAAAAGGAAAATAAGAATAAAGGAAAAAAAAAGAGCTCTCTTTTCCAACAAGAAACGTAGAGAGATATAATTAGAGAAAATCTGTGCTCTTTCAGATCCCATTATCACAAATCCATCTCTCTCTCTCTCTCAGAGAAGAAACCAAAGAAGAAGAAAAAGCTCTCAACTTTCTTCGATTTCTCAGGGAACTCTTTCGTTAATCTCAAACTCAATCATGTCTACCCCAGCTGAATCTTCAGACTCGTAAGTACCCAGATCTCTGATTTTGGTTTTCCGATCGGGATTTTTTTCGGATCTTCTTAAAGTCTGGGTTTTTCGATTTTGGGGATTAGGGTTTTGGTTGATCTTGTGTTTCTATAGTTGAATCTTAATCTTCTTTGTTGTTGTTACAGGAAATCGAAGAAAGATTTCAGTACTGCTATTCTCGAGAGGAAGAAGTCTCCGAACCGTCTCGTCGTCGATGAGGCTATCAACGATGATAACTCCGTCGTCTCTCTTCACCCTGCAACCATGGAGAAGCTTCAGCTCTTCCGTGGTGATACCATTCTCATCAAGGTTTGGGTTTGCTTTTGTTTGTTTGGATTCTCTTTTGATTGAGATATTGAATGGTTGGTTTCTGTCTCTATGAAGAGACATAATTTAGGGTTTTTTCTCCTTGCTTGATTAATGGATTCTTATGTGGTTCTACATAAACTAGGGTTTGTGGTCTTTTGAAACAAGTGATTTATGATCTTAGGTATTATACAAAATAAAAAGACTTGCTTTTGTACTGATCCTGTCTTGGTGAATGATTCGTATTAGTAGTCTTTATGAGTTCTTATTTGGTTTGGATTTTGGCTTTCAGGGTAAGAAGAGGAAGGACACTGTCTGCATTGCTCTTGCTGATGAGACATGTGAGGAGCCAAAGATCAGAATGAATAAAGTAGTCAGATCTAACTTGAGGGTTAGACTGGGAGATGTTATATCTGTTCACCAATGCCCAGACGTCAAGTACGGAAAGCGTGTTCACATCCTGCCTGTTGATGATACTGTTGAAGGAGTGACTGGAAACCTATTTGATGCTTACCTGAAACGTAAGTTGCCTTTTTGTTTTAGATCCTTATCCAGTTATGCAATTTTGATTTTTCTTTGGATGTTCTTGTTTGGTTTGAGATATTATTAGAGTGATTTCTTAACAAAGATTGAATTCTTTTCAACAGCTTATTTCCTTGAGGCATACCGTCCAGTGAGGAAGGGTGATCTCTTCCTAGTCAGAGGAGGAATGAGGAGTGTGGAGTTCAAAGTTATAGAGACAGATCCTGCTGAGTACTGCGTGGTTGCTCCAGACACAGAGATTTTCTGTGAGGGTGAGCCTGTGAAGAGAGAGGATGAAGAAAGGCTAGATGATGTAGGTTATGATGATGTTGGTGGTGTCAGGAAACAGATGGCTCAGATTAGGGAACTTGTTGAACTTCCCTTGAGGCATCCACAGCTATTCAAGTCGATTGGTGTTAAGCCACCGAAGGGAATTCTTCTTTATGGACCACCTGGGTCTGGAAAGACTTTGATCGCTCGTGCTGTGGCTAATGAAACGGGTGCCTTTTTCTTCTGTATCAACGGACCTGAGATCATGTCCAAATTGGCTGGTGAGAGTGAGAGCAACCTCAGGAAAGCATTCGAGGAGGCTGAGAAAAATGCGCCTTCAATCATATTCATTGATGAGATCGACTCTATTGCACCGAAAAGAGAGAAGACTAATGGAGAGGTTGAGAGGAGGATTGTCTCTCAGCTCCTTACGCTAATGGATGGACTGAAATCTCGTGCTCATGTTATCGTCATGGGAGCAACCAATCGCCCCAACAGTATCGACCCAGCTTTGAGAAGGTTTGGAAGATTTGACAGGGAGATCGATATTGGAGTTCCTGACGAAATTGGACGTCTTGAAGTTCTGAGGATCCATACAAAGAACATGAAGCTGGCTGAAGATGTAATTTTCTAGTCATAGCTTTTTCTGTGTTTGTTGAGTGTAATGTTTATTGAATGCTAAATTCTTCTTGTGGTTGTTTTCCAGGTGGATCTCGAAAGGATCTCAAAGGACACACACGGTTACGTCGGTGCTGATCTTGCAGCTTTGTGCACAGAGGCCGCCCTGCAATGCATCAGGGAGAAGATGGATGTGATTGATCTGGAAGATGACTCCATAGACGCTGAAATCCTCAATTCCATGGCAGTCACTAATGAACATTTCCACACTGCTCTCGGGAACAGCAACCCATCTGCACTTCGTGAAACTGTGAGTATTGACAGTACTCTGCTTAGAACGAGATCAAAGATTGTATCTTTGCGTAAATCTCATTCCAAATTTTCTTCTTTGCTTTGCAGGTTGTGGAGGTTCCCAACGTCTCTTGGAATGATATTGGAGGTCTTGAGAATGTCAAGAGAGAGCTCCAGGAGGTAAATTGCTAATATTTACTTTTGCTTGGGTCTGTCTATTAATTGTAATTTGTAACCTGAGCCGTGTGATTGTTCAAATGCAGACTGTTCAATACCCAGTCGAGCACCCAGAGAAGTTTGAGAAATTCGGGATGTCTCCATCAAAGGGAGTCCTTTTCTACGGTCCTCCTGGATGTGGGAAAACCCTTTTGGCCAAAGCTATTGCCAACGAGTGCCAAGCTAATTTCATCAGTGTCAAGGGTCCCGAGCTTCTGACAATGTGGTTTGGAGAGAGTGAAGCAAATGTTCGTGAAATCTTCGACAAGGCCCGTCAATCCGCTCCATGTGTTCTTTTCTTTGATGAGCTCGACTCCATTGCAACTCAGAGAGGAGGTGGAAGTGGTGGCGATGGAGGTGGTGCTGCGGACAGAGTCTTGAACCAGCTTTTGACTGAGATGGACGGAATGAATGCCAAGAAAACCGTCTTCATCATCGGAGCTACCAACAGACCTGACATTATCGATTCAGCTCTTCTCCGTCCTGGAAGGCTTGACCAGCTCATTTACATTCCACTACCAGATGAGGATTCCCGTCTCAATATCTTCAAGGCCGCCTTGAGGAAATCTCCTATTGCTAAAGATGTAGACATCGGTGCACTTGCTAAATACACTCAGGGTTTCAGTGGTGCTGATATCACTGAGATTTGCCAGAGAGCTTGCAAGTACGCCATCAGAGAAAACATTGAGAAGGTTAGAGATCCCATCGCCAAGCTCTTTATCCAAAGATTGTTATACTCTCCAATCGTTGAACTGAAGCTCATGTTTTTTTTTTGTTTCAGGACATTGAAAAGGAGAAGAGGAGGAGCGAGAACCCAGAGGCAATGGAGGAAGATGGAGTGGATGAAGTATCAGAGATCAAAGCTGCACACTTTGAGGAGTCGATGAAGTATGCGCGTAGGAGTGTGAGTGATGCAGACATCAGGAAGTACCAAGCCTTTGCTCAGACGTTGCAGCAGTCTAGAGGGTTCGGTTCTGAGTTCAGGTTCGAGAATTCTGCTGGTTCAGGTGCCACCACTGGAGTCGCAGATCCGTTTGCCACGTCTGCAGCCGCTGCTGGGGACGATGATGATCTCTACAATTAGTGATAACTTCTTTATCCTTTTTTTTTTTAAGTTTTAAAACTCGAATTCTCTACTTTTGGATTACTGGGGAAAGTGATACTGATTCTTTCCTCGTGTTTTTAAGTTATCCGAATCTCTTGTGTTTGGGTTTTAATCAATGTTCTTAATTTTCGTTTCAATACTTGTTTGGTCGTTCATTACAAATGGAAAAAATAAAGGATTATAAAGTAAGTTAAAAAGATTGCAAGTGATAAGTAATTGCTTTATAAGTGGTAAGTATCACAAATGTTCCCACTTATCAGCAATTTCCGCATATCAATGTTAATGCTCTAAGATCGGTACTTTCTTTTATAGAATCTTGGAGCCGAGGATGTATTTTTTTTTGCATCAATGGTGGTTAAAGAAGCCAAAAGAAAGGATGCTTTATTATGTCAACAACATTGATGTCAAGATAACAACAAAGCTGCTCCCAAGTCTTAAACATAAATTGAACAAAGGCCACATGTTGAAGATTGAAGATGAACATACTTAAAAACGATATCTTACTGTTCTTGTTCAAACATTGACCGTTAAATACTTCAATGTTTAGCCTTCAGCACCTATTCCACGTGCTCTAGGACGTCTGACAGCGACCAGCGGATTGACTATGCCTTGTGACTCTCTACCCAGACCCGAGCCTTCGACGAAACCCATTCTCGCCATCATCCTCGACCCAAAGCCTGTTGTGTGCTGCTCAAAGGCTCCCAATCTTTTGTCCCTGATTCTTCCTGAACCAGAGGCACCATTGTCATGGGTGATGCGTTTCCCATGTTTCCCGGAGGACGAAGATCTGTTCCGTTTAGCGTTGTTATTGTTATTACTTGACGGACTCGGGTCTTCAGTGTCAATGGAGAAATCCAGACCTAACCCAAGTGATTTCGGACGCTGAACAGCTTCTATTGGCTGTGCTATCCCCTTACCATCCTTTCCTAGACCACCTCCATCTATGAATCCCATTTTAGCCATCATTTTGGATCCAAAACCTCTGGTATGTACCTCAAATGCTCCAATGTCTGCTCCATTAGAGGTTCCCGGAGTAGTTTCAGCTACCTCTTTTGCAACTTTTTCAACTGAGGTTTTTGCAACAGCTATCTCAGAATCGATTATGCCACTTGACACAAATGATACAGGTTGATCAGCATAAGAACTCTTCTTCCCATTGCTTTTGTTTCTCTCCCGTTCCTCTCTAGTAGGTCGCTTTTTAGCTGAGTCTTTTGCTTTTTTCCTATCTAAACTTCCAGATTTCCCTTTTACCCCTCCACTGACAGCAAAATCACAATCCTCATCTCCAGCTCCTATTAGCTTCTCAATGCGAAGTTTATCGCTGGCAGATGGCATACATGTCTGATATGTTCGAGTCACCGTCACAAAGCTTTTCTTTCCAGAACCATTGCAGCTACTTGATAAGCGGTAGACATCTGCTAATCGTCTTACCTGAGAGCAATCTCGATTATGCATACGTTGGAAACAGTGCATGTCCACGTTCTCCAGAACAAAATTCTCTAACTGAGAATTAATATCAGCAAGATCAACACCACGCTGCAGCATTCTCTCACGGCGCTTCAAAGCAATGTATTCTTTGCGGTGTTTCTTGTTCTCACCAGGAAAACTACGGGAATTCTTGCTCTTTGGTGCCCGTGAAGGCCAAGACTGGGGAAACTTAGCCACCTCTTTCTTCTTATTCTTCTTCCCCGAAAGACTTCTTGGATCCTTCACAAACATAAGATCATCCATTGCCAATGGATTAGTAGACTTACCATGCCCCGAGTAGCCACTTCTTGTTGTCTTCTTCTTACCATATTCCATTGAAGCTTTTTGCAGACGAATACCAGTCAACTTTCTCGTTTTTCGATCCGAAGAATCGCTTGAAGAACTATCATCACTCGACAAATCTAATTTATCCAAAGACTGTTCTGCTAACCAATGAGCATCCAACATAATCTCACTGCCACCAATACCTTCCAAGTAATCCTTGGCAACATCATCATCAATCTCGGAATAACTTCCAAACATATCTTCCGAGCTGTCACTCTCAGATAATTCAGAAGATCCACTGCTTCCTTCATCTCCAGATTCATCATCATCATCATCATTCATCTCTTCTTCTCCATCACTCTCTTCACCAGATACATCTTCAGTGTACAACTTCATCCCTCCTATAGAAATGAAACCTGAATTCCTCCTTTTCGGTGTTTTCACAACATCAGGCATCAGTTCATCGTCATTTCCACCAGATTCGTCAACAGCATCACCCTCCTCCTCATGGGAAAATGAACCACCTTGATCTCCCAAAGCCTTTGGAATAGAAAGGCTACCACTTGGTGTAGCATCAGAATCATCACAAAATCCCAATCCTTTATGAGAATCATCACCCAAAACGTAACTCGGTTCGTATTCGTAATCATAACTTACCTTAATCCCTTTCGATGACGAAGGCGTTTGATCCAGAAATGCAACAATTTGAGTCGCCTCTGACTTCCCCAACACCAGTGGACTTTCATTCATTTGATCACTTTCAACTCCTGATCTTCGATCCAAACCTTCCTCAAAATCAATGGAAGGATATTGATACACATAAGTATTACCACTGCATTTCCTTGGACCACTCGTGGAAGCAGAAGCTTTTACACGCTCTATGCTTCTAGATCTCAATCCCTTTCCCGAAGAGCTTCCTCCACGAGATGGCGTCGAAAAGTTAGGATCTTTTCGGTAGTCGGAGAGAATACCTCCTTCAACAAACAAAGTAGTATTATTCTGACGTCGGTGACGACCACCGGAGGAAGACCCCGCCGCGGAATTATGATTGGTTCTCGTGCTCTGTCCTGGAGATTTAGCCTTGTTTTTGCCAGAACTACCACCACCGTTTGACCTTCTCCTACCACCGCCTCGCATAATTTAATCAACCTAATTCCCAGAAAACCCTAATTTGGGGAAGACGACGATGAATCGAAAGGAAGAATCACAGATCTTCTTTATTAGTGTGTTTGCCATTTCTGGGTTCTTCCCAATGAAATGGGCCACGTAACTAAAACGATGGGTTTCGTGTCGTTTTTGGATTCCTCTCTTCGAGGATATCTAATTGTTGGATATTCGAAATATGTGGCCCTAAGCGAAGAAGCAGTATTTCTAAATGGATCCTCAAGTTTTATTTTATTTACAAATACATTACGGGATATTATAATCTCTGTTACCAAACAGAAATTTGGTAGAAAGAAAGGATTTTTATTTATCCAGAATCAATCGCCGGAGAAGAAGATAAACACAGAGAGTGACGAGAGAGAGAGTGAAAATGGAGAAGTACTTTGGAAATGCGTACAGGGGAGATCCAGGAGTGCCACATGCAGATGCAGATCGTTTCGTGAATATATGGATTGGTTCTGCTGCTTTCTCCGTTCTTACCTGGGTTAATCCTTACATGTGGCAGCTCTCTAACCAGTTCAAGTATTTCTCGCTCTCTCTCTCTCTTGAACTTTCGAATTCGAATTTGGGTACTTTCGGTTTTTCGTGTTTGATTTCCGAATTGGGTTTCTTGTTCATGTGTTTTTGTTCTTCTCTGAATTGCTCCGGTGAGAATTATGTTTTGATTCTTTTGGTTTGACTGTTAAAGTTCTTCTTTTTCTGCTACATTAGATTGGTTATAGCGCAATGTTTGAAGATTTAGTAATGTCAGAAGATACTTTGATGTCTTTAGGCGAATTGAATGAAGTTGTTATCATAGGCATTGCTAAAACCTCAGGTTTCAATATCATCTAATAGTTGATGGAGTGTTTAGTCCTATGATACATAGTGTGATCAACTGTGTTTAAGGTCTTGTAGATCAAATAATCATGTTTCTCCCGGATAAGTTCTGTGGCTTATCCAAAGTATGGTTTTTGTATGGTTGTCTCTCATACTCTCTAATGTGGCAGTTACCATGACAAGTGGATGCTGTTTGAGCAGTACCACTGGAAAAAAGCAAGGGCAAAGAAGCAACCTTATGAATTCAAGGTTCTTACCTTTGCCTAAGAACTGAATCTGTCTTTCACAACATAACTAATGACAACATTTCTCACACGTTTATTTGATTCTACTCTTTGTTCCTCAGTGGAATAAGATACCCAAAGAAGTCAGGGACTCGTACTATTACAACTGGCCAGTCTACTTCCCATAGAAGTGTCTCTGTGTTGCTGTGAATCAGAAGAGAAACCAAACACTTGTGGAACTTCTATGGAATCTATCTCTATCTCTTCTTGATCTGTTATTCGTAGCACTTTTGGATTTTAAGTTTTTTCTTTTGTAATGATCAATCTCTCAACTCTTCACTGTTTCATCTCCTCTAGTTGACTCTCTTATGGAAATATTGAATCTCTTTGAAGAGCAGAACCAGAATCTGTCTGTTATGATCACCATGACCACCTTCCGGTTATTATGCTCTTGTATTTGGAAACTGAAATAGTGACTAATGGATAAGACGGTCCTGATTAGTACTGGTTCAGTATTGTACCCAAATGTCGCTTGTGATAGAATCGAGAGACCAAAGGCATCAGATGAAGCTGCACAAATAGTGTGGTATCAAGCTCCCTCAACCAAATAATTGTTCCGGGGTAAAAATGAACTAGCACCAGCATAATATATGTAAACACATGTTTATGTAATAAGAGAAAGAATGGTAAATTCTTGTAAGCAAAGAATTTCAACTAACAATGTTGCTCTACAAATCAAAATTCAAGACTCTCTACTTCCTTGTAGAATCTTCTGTACTTCTTCCGGCTGGCATGGGATGGTCAGAGGTCCTCTTGGTTGAAACCCGAATTCCTCTCTCGCTTGTTCGAGCAGCCTCAAGAACTCTGGTTTGTTCAACTCTTCAAGCTCTAAAACAAACCTCTTAATTCTCTCTCCCTTAACCGCAATCACTGCTACATGCCCTTCCTTCACATCACTTGGAATCATTGATGCAGCATTACCCTCTTCCTCAAACTCACAATAATTCCCTACCCTTTTAGAGAATCTAGTGAATAAGCAGCAAATTTGTAGCTTTCTCATGAAAATCTTAAACTTTTTGCACATTCTCAAAACGTCAACAGTAGAAGTAAAGCTCTGATTAGTGTTCTTTGCTTCTTCTTCTTCTTCTTCTTCTTTGGTGGAGTTGTTGCATTCTTTTGGGTTAGAGAGTTTGGTTTTATACACTCACCATTCATAGTTAGGAAATTTCTAAGAGATTTCTTGATTACAACATTTAATGCAATCCCCCATTTGTGTATCAGCTGTTCTCTTTCTTTGCTCTCCTGAGAATAGTGGGGCCTCACAAGAACACGCTTCTGCAGTCCAAAAAGTGTAACTTCACACCTCTTTCCTTTGTAATTAAGATGGTTGATCCCTCTGGTTCAATCTTTTATCCTTGTTAAGAACTTAAGAATCTTGAAGGACTTTGATTATTTACGTTTTCACTACAAATCAAAGTGTATGGCACAAGTAAAATTACCAAAACAAAAGGACTTTGATTGTTTAGGTTTTCACTAAAATTCACGCATTTGAAGAATTACTTTTCGTGTTGGGTTTGTTGTATATACTCATAGTCTCCTACTCCATTACATTTGTGCCGACACATAAAAGAAGTGAAGAAATTGTCATTATCTAGAGAATAGAGTATTTATCGTATAACATGTCAACTACCTCGTGGTCCGGTCTGTACGGAATCATTAAATGTTTGTTCAAATTTTCTAACACCGTTGCGTACTTATAATGTAATGTAACCCCACTGAATTAAGATATAAACAAAATTGTTGTAAAAACAGAGTACTATGTGAAAACAGAGGAATTTGGTCTTTCTTTGGTCTAAGTTTAGGACCAGCCCTCCTCCCACTAGTAAATACCAGTGCAGTGTGAGGGATTTAAGTCATTCTTTCTTTATTTTTGTTAAACTATTAATTGGTTACAAAAAGAGTGAAAATTTTAAAAAATGAAGAAAATGCATTAATATTGTATTGGTAATAGTAAAATGTTATGTGAATTCTTAAAAAGAAAGTTAGTTGAAAGAAAGAAAAAAAAAAACACGTCAGCATGTGAATTTTAGATGTTGTTGAAAAACATTGGTAAACTAAGGTCTTCTTATATTGGACATTCACATGGACATGGATCATGAAGTTATGTGGGCTACAAGAAAAATAAAATATTTTTGGCCCACTAATCAAAAAGTTTCTAGCTACTCTAGTCTCATTAACAAATCCAAGGAATTTGGGGTGAGTAAAGTGTAAACACTTGACCAGTTTATTATAGAGTCACTTAGAGAGTATTTAAATAATTCAAAACTTGGATTACTTACCAAATAGAGTAAATCAAATTTCAGAGTTCTTGAATTCGCCACTATCTTCTAACTCACGGAAGTTGCTTTATTTTTGTTTCTACTTAGAGATGATAAAACAATTTTGTAATCAGCAAACTCTTCTTTAACCTAAAGTACTTATATCAGAAACCACATTCATGAGAAACCATACTTAAACCTAATGTTAAACGAGAAAATAATTAACCACCTTCAATTTTTGTTAGTGGATAAATAGAGTACCAAACAAAATAAGTGGACAAATTTTAAATAAATAAAAATCTATGGACACTCAAGTTGTAATTTATTTTCTCCGTATCCATTTTGATTTTAGTCCCTTTGTTCCCATTTCTCTCCTCTCTCTCTCTTTCTCGCTCTCTTCCTGATTTGATCACCGGAAAATCTTAGCCGTCCGATCAACCACCGTGTACTCCGAGAAGATCTCTTCGATTACTTCAACGTTCTTCTGATTTTCACCAGCTCAGATCTCCGACAACATTCCGGTATCATTTCTCGCTTTTTTTTCCTCCAAATCCTTATCCGCCAGATTACGAAAATGAGGAGCTTGATCCGAGAGAGGCATAGTGAAAGCTTATCTGTGAATTCTTAGGATTTGAATCTGAATACTCAGGCTTTTTGATTCCTTCTCCGTTACATGCTGATTCAATTTTGAGCTCCCCTGCTAGTGTAAATCTCCTCAGCTCGGAAACTTAGGGTTTAGTTTGGGGTCCTTTGCTCTTCGTTGCGTAAGCCATGTTTAAGAAAATCATGAAAGGTGGGCATCGAAAGCCCTCTAAATCCGAAGCTAATGAACCGTCTAGTTATGGGATTGGTCTACCTGATAATAGGTCAGGTCCTGGCTCCAATGTGGTCGTTAGTCACGCTTCTCGTGGTGCATTGGTTAATTCTTCTCCGTCGCCAGTGACTGCAACTCCACCTCCTCCGCCTTTGGGCTCGGTGGAGCCACTCCCGTTGTTTAGAGATGTGCCGGTTTCAGAGAGGCAAACTTTGTTCTTGAGGAAACTTCAGAATTGCTGTTTCCTTTTCGATTTCACTGACACGATTAAGAATGCTAGAGACAAGGAGATTAAGAGGCAAACGTTGTTGGAGCTGGTGGATTTTATACAGTCTGGATCTAGTAAGATCTCAGAGTCGTGTCAGGAAGAAATGATTAAGATGATTTCTGTTAATATTTTCCGGTCTCTCCCACCAGCATCACACGAGAATACGGGTCAAGAGCCTGCAGATCCTGAGGAAGAAGAACCTTATTTGGAACCTTCTTGGCCTCACTTACAGCTAGTTTACGAGTTGCTCCTGAGATATGTTGTTTCGACTGACACTGATACAAAGGTGGCCAAACGGTATATCGACCATTCTTTTGTGTTAAAGTTGCTCGATTTGTTTGATTCTGAGGACCCAAGAGAGAGGGAGTATTTGAAAACGATTCTTCATAGGATATATGGGAAGTTTATGGTCCACAGACCCTTTATTAGGAAAGCAATCAACAACATATTCTATAGGTTTATTTATGAGACAGAGAGACACAGTGGGATTGGGGAACTCTTGGAGATTCTAGGCAGTATCATAAACGGGTTTGCATTGCCTATGAAGGAGGAACACAAGCTATTCTTAATCAGGGTGTTGATACCATTGCATAAGCCAAAACCAATCGTTGTATATCATCAGCAGTTATCTTATTGCATCGTTCAGTTTGTGGAAAAAGATTATAAGCTTGCGGATACAGTAATCAGGGGATTGTTAAAGTATTGGCCCGTGACAAACTGCTCAAAGGAGAATCTCTTCCTTGGAGAACTTGAAGAAGTTCTTGAGGCAACACAGCCTGTCGAGTTCCAGCGTTGCATGGTTCCATTATTCCAACAAATTGGTCGCTGTCTCACTAGCTCCCACTTTCAGGTTAGTCGTCGTGTTTGCAATGGTGTTTTTTTTTAATCCCCACATGGAAGGCTTATTATGCATATTACCTTAAATATGGAGATTTTGTTATTTAGCTCTTTTGACTCTGGTCTGATTTCTTCCCTGAAAAGAACTAGTGCTTCATCAAGTTTAGTGCAAATTGTTTTTTTTTGTTCTGTTTTTCTTTTTGCTTTGCCTCTTTCTCTTCATTTTTGCCACATGTTGATTTTCATTCATAAAATGATCTTGTTGGTACTAACTCTCATAAGTATGCGTTATATCTCATGCTTTTGATAGCTTCTACTCTGATTAAATCCTTGGATTCCTAGATCATCTTCATTTTCCATGATTCAGTTGTTTCAAAATTTATGGAGTGAATTAACTCTCTGAATGTATTGTTACTGTGCTTACTGATTTCTAGGAATCACACAAGTTTCCCGTTATGTCTTTGTGCAACAGCTCAAACTTTCCTAGAATTCTATGTGGGGTTTGCCTTATGCTCATATGTATATCTCATAAATCCGATACAGGTTGCAGAACGAGCACTGTTCTTGTGGAACAACGAGCACATTGTGGGTCTAATCGCGCAAAACCGAAGCGTGATCCTTCCAATCATATATCCCACACTGGAGAAGAACATCCAGTCTCACTGGAACCAAGCAGTTCATGGTCTAACCACAAATATCAAGAAAATGTTCATGGAAATGGATCCTGAACTGTTTGAAGAATGTCAGAGACAGTATGAAGAGAAACAAGCGAAATCCAAAGAAGTAGAAGAACAACGGCAATATACATGGAAGAGATTAGCAGAAGCAGCGGCGGAGCGAGATGGAGGAGGAGGAGAAGAAGATCATATGATCACTTCCTAGATCGATCAAAAAGGGTATAATTCTTTCACTTTTTTTTTTGTTTGTTCTCATTTTATCAAATGAGTTACTATATTAATTTTCTTATCAAACTTGGATTTGTTTGTTGTTTTGAGAATCATGGGTTCAAAATCTGATTGCTCAGAGAAGTAGAGAGAGAGAAGTGAGCCATTACTATCAGAGAATATGTCTTTAGTACTAAGAAATGTGTTTGTGATCTTCTGTCTAATTTTGTTCGTGGAAAGGCACTTTAAAATTTTGTAAAATTTTAATTATATATACTGTGGATGGATGTTTGTAGCTTGTGTTATTAGCCATCTCAAAATCCAATTTGGTTTTCTTGTTTTGATCCATTCTTACCCTACTTTTTGTGTTATTTGTATCAAAACTTTGAATTTGTATATAGGAGGAAACTAGTCTTCCAACTGATCCAGGACAATGTATTTGATTCCTCAATTTCCAAAAGATAAGAAGAGTTTTCATTTTAACTCTTAAGGTAAACTAAACACAATATCGTCTTCTTTATTATTAACCAAATTGGTTCAGAGCCATTGGACCGAAAACATAGACCGAGAGAATATACCAAGTTATATACAGTTAATTAACTGCGCCAATTCACCACGAGAAAACCTAAATTTTATTGAGGTAGCTTATTGCACGGCGGCGATTAGTTGTTTTACTTGTTACAAGAAAATCATTCCACGGCGGTGGAGAAAAAACAAAAGAGAGCGAGACAAAGAGAGACTACAATGGCTGTTCCAAGAGGAGGAAATGGTTTGAATGAAGAAGAAGATGTTGACGGAGAAAACGCTATCTTTGAGGAAAACGGTGTTGACTACGACACCGATTCCGAGCTTCCCTCTCACCTCCGTGACTTGGCCGCCGCTGCTCAGGCCGGAGATGTCGCCGCCTTGCGCACCGCCATCGGTACTTTCCTTACTTCTTCTCGTTGCTGCTTTTAACAAATTTCAATTTCAATTTCATCTTCAATTGCGTATTGCTTGATTAGCTGGTCAGACCAAAAAAGCCTCAAAATTTCCCACATTCATTGCAGAAGATTCCTCTAGTTTGATCTTCGTCTCATCCTTTTAAGCCACCTTAAGGGCTTCATTTTCCATTTGACTCACTGGTTTGCTCAATCTAGTTTAGGTTCACTTAGGAAGGATAAGAGAAACCTCTAGTTTTATGCCTATGTGTGTATTCATGTCTATCTTTGTTTTGTTTGTTGCTTGGGGCTGTGATTGATCTGACGTAAGATTTGCATACTCTTTTGAACTGATGAAAATTAGTTTAGTCTAGATCATCTTTCTACTGGTAGAAGTAATGGTATCAGATTTTGCATTGTGTGGATATGTCTTAATTTGTGCACTTTCTGCTGTTTTTGAGAAGATGAAATGTTTAAAGGCAATCATATTCCTTTTCTGATTTTGATAGACAATTTGAATGGGAGAGTCGATGAGCCACTCGAGGATAATGACTCGGCACTTCACTTGGCATGTCTATATGGTCACCTACCTTGTGTTCAGGTTGCTTTTTCTTTGTCATTTCCATCGACTCTGATAGCTAATGTATCTGTAAATTAATTTTTGTATTGATTTTCACTGCAGCTGCTCTTAGAAAGAGGAGCTGATATGGAAGTGAAAGATGAAGACGAAGCAATTCCTCTACATGATGCTTGTGCTGGAGGTAAAGTTTGTCATGGTCCTACCATTCTTTTGGTAATTCTGTCTCACGGCATGGTCACATTCTGTGGCTTATTGTTCTTTCTCTTTAACTTGGGCTCGCAGGATACTTGGAAATAGTACAGCTTCTTTTTAGCCGAGCTAGTAGTCCTGAATGTGTGAAGAGAATGATTGAAACAGCAGATATAGAAGGTGATACTGTAAGTATTCTCAATCTTCAATTGCCTCATTCCCTCTAGCTCTTGCTCTCTATAATGTAATTCATCCCAAAGTTTTTCTTGTTCACAGCCTCTGCATCACGCAGCAAGAGGTGAACATGTTGACGTGGTTAGGTTTTTGCTGGGTTCCGGGGCTTCACCAACGACACAAAACTCCTATGGGAAGGTGAAAAAAAACATTTGAAAGCAATTTCTATCTTTGGCTTTTGAAGTATGGTTAGCGATAATAACAAGGTTGTGATAATGCAGACACCAGGTGAATTAGCTGATTTAAACACTGATGCTAAGAGGATACTCGAAGAAGCGATAAACAACTCAATGATCTCCTAGTGATGCTGCAAATCTGCAGAGTTCATTGGCCAGTTTTGGCGACTCAGTGAAGTAGTAGCAAAATGTTAACTTTTTCTTAATCCTGTTTTTTGGTGGTTTCATATACAAAAGGTTTCAAATTTTGATACCTATGGAATTAAGAACTTCCGTGTCGGTTTTAATCATGAAATTATTATCAGATTTGAGTAGTACAAAATATACTAGTTTCTTTGTAAGAAAACTGGAATCAATTTTAAACATTTCAAACATCTATATTAACAAGAAGGAAATTGAGCGGTTTAATAAGTTGGTGGATTGAAGTGTGAATACTTGAGAAATAAAAGACTAAAACAGTAAAAAGTAATAAAATATGATCCACCAATGAGCAGCTTTGAACTTGATAGCAAGCAGAGCACTTATTCTGCCTCTTTCCTTTCTTTTTGGCTGTCTCCGGCGAGAAGAGATTTTCCGGGGGAAAATAGCAAAAGCTCGGTTTTAGTTTCTGTTTAGAAAGAGGATACAGAATAGTGATTACTAACATCTTCTCCGATGGCGGTTGCGCCGGCAAGAGCTCGTTCAGACTATGATTATCTCATCAAGCTTCTCCTCATCGGTGATAGCGGTAAGTCTCTGCCTTTCTATCTCTTAAGAAGTACTGAACAAACGAGGTTCAGAGACTATTGCATTTTTATCCGAGAATCTTCTCTCCTGCCTGTTTTGCGATCTGAATTAGGTTTATGATTTTGAACTTTTTTGCGTTTTTTGTTTTTCTTTCGTGTTTGATCAACAAAGTAGATGAGCTACACTCTCTTTTAATTGAAGTATCAACGTAGTTCCCTTTTGGAAGTTTTGGCTCAATTATAAGCAATATCTCAAACTTAGATTTTGTGAAGAACTAATGAATCAGTTTTATTAACTTGATTTTACAATGAGTTCAGATAGAGTTGCACAAATCATCATTTTTTTGTGTTAAATTTTCTTCTCTTCATTTCGTACTTATGTGTGTGTGTGTATACGCAGGTGTGGGAAAAAGTTGCTTGTTACTGCGTTTTTCGGATGATACTTTCACCACGAGTTTCATTACTACCATTGGGTATGTCTTTCTTTCTTTGACTTTGTATCTTGTCTTGTTAGATTGTTGAAAAGTTCGGTTTAAGTACGTTTCATGTTTTTCAGAATCGACTTCAAGATAAGAACAGTCGAACTTGATGGGAAGCGTATCAAATTGCAGATATGGGACACTGCTGGACAAGAACGTTTTAGAACTATAACCACAGGTTAAAACTTCTCTCTGCTCTATGTGAAGTGAAGATCACTCTTTATGTTTTGTGTATGAATCTGCTGATTCCTCTGTTAGATGATTACTCATCATTCTAAGTCTATTTGTTTACTTTCTTTCTTGTTAATAAAGTTCAGATGACATTTCTTTGTAACTCTTTTGGTCCATTTTTCTTTGCAGCATATTACAGAGGAGCGATGGGTATATTACTCGTCTATGATGTAACAGATGAGTCATCATTCAACAGTAGGTCTTCTGGCTTTTCTTTGTACCAGGAACTATATTCTTACTAGAACTTAAAAGTCACCTTTGTGTGGGAACTAACACAAATTGCTTCTCCAGACATTAGGAACTGGATGAAAAACATTGAGCAGCATGCGTCCGATAGTGTCAACAAGATATTGGTCGGTAACAAAGCCGACATGGACGAAAGCAAAAGGGTAATTTTGCTCTGTACTCTGTTCACAATCCTGACCATGTTTTGCCTACATTTCGTAGGATACTGATGCTGCATCTTATTCTACAGGCTGTCCCAACATCAAAAGGACAAGCTCTTGCTGATGAGTATGGAATCAAATTCTTTGAGACGGTGAGTGCGAAAATATATAATATGTTTGTCTCCTCATTCATTGTTTGTTTGAAGATTTTCATTTTCTTAAATATGATTGGAAACTGTTGCAGAGTGCAAAAACAAACCAGAATGTCGAGCAGGTTTTCCTTTCTATCGCTAAAGACATAAAACAAAGACTCACAGAAAGCGATACAAAAGCCGAGGTAAAGAAGCACATGGAATCTACTATTCGCTTGATACTCGGATTATGAAACTGTAAATATTGCTGAGGAAAATCAAATACTGTCTTTGTTGATTTGCAGCCCCAAGGGATCAAGATCACTAAACAAGATGCTAACAAAGCCTCATCGTCTTCTACAAATGAGAAATCAGCTTGCTGCAGTTATGTTTAGAAGTTCTCTGAACCTGTTTCTAATCTCTTACCGTCTTTAATCTTCTTCGCATCATTCAAGGGATCGTCCTATGTTCTTATTAGTAGGAGGATAGACTTAATTGATAGCTGTGTGTATTTTGCTATCTCGATGGCCAAACACTGTACTGGTAATGGTAGACAATGTTTAAGTGCTTAAACTTTGAATTAATGAAATGCAGATGTTATGTGTGTAAGCTACGGCTTCAAGGCTCGAAATTAGAGAGTTATCTCGTTCCTGTGTTTTGTGACAGATATAAAATTTCAGACTAAAAGTAATCACGAGATAATAAGAACATGAAGTGCCTTTTTTTCATATATTCTGGGGTTACAAACTTATTACAAAATCTCCGCCGAGGCAAGAAGAAGAAAGATCGAAGGAATTGATAAATTTACAGAGAAGTCAAGCTTCTTGAGAAATTTACACACAAAAGAGGCTACTTCCGACCCGATTTTAACAAGGTGACTCACGAGCTGCAACACCGGCCTTGATGAGCTCGGTAATCCGGTTTTCTCTTCACAGAGCTTGATCCTTCTTCCAAAAGACTAGGTACCTCCATTATCTGTTTCATTTTGCAACTCTCCTATTATTTATTTTCCTCAGTTTCGACCGGTTTTGAAAGTGAAAAGGGATCATCAAGATTCTTTCTTACCTTCAAAGCTAGCTCTTCGAAGCATCCGTTCACGTTTTCTCGGGTTCTTGCGCTACATTCATGAAACAAACAATTGAGGTCTTTCGCTAGAGCCATTCCTTCTTCCCGGCTAACCTTCCTTTCTGATTCCTGCAATGACAACTATCAGTGAAACCGATCTCAAGTTGTTTGACTACAAGTGTTACTACTACTGCTACTCACTCTATCAACTTTGTTGCCAACGAGCATCTTAATGCAGTCATGGTTAGTCGAATATAGCTCAATCTCTTTAGCCCAAATATCTGCCAAGTTCAAAAATGTCTCTCTTTTCGTGACATCATAAACTGCACCATGACCAAGAAAATCCGGAGAGAGTATTAATACAAGTCTTGAGAACTTATTACGACAACAGCTACTGACAATTATATGATCTCATATATCATTACCGAGAATGATTCCTTGGGAGCCTCTGAAATAAGAACTTGTCAATGTTCTGAACTTTTCTTGTCCAGCTACACAACAATCACAAACAAGAAATCACATGGACCATGAGTTTTGTAGTAACCAACTACACACGTTCCAAAAACTCGAATTGCTCTTATTGCTTTTTTACCTGTGTCCCAGATTGTAAGTTTCAGCCTTTTCCCTCTTACTTTCATCTGTTTGATCTTAAAGTCAACACCTACAATGTTATACTGATCAGACTCAAGCAGGCTTCAAATTCAGATAAGCATCAAGAGTTATGTTTTCCGAGTTTATTTTCAAACAGAAAATCATAAAGAAAACTTCAAGTTCTCAAACTTCAACTTCATTTGAATTTTGACCAGACAGTGGTCTAGCTCACAAACAATAAGCTAGCCTTCAATGCAAAAAAAAATCATGTCGACAAAGAGATATTTGAAGTTTGACCAGTCAAGATTCTAGCTCTAAGACTGTTAAGAACGAACGATAAATTACCAATGGTGGGAGCAAGATCTTCGACAGAGCTGGAAATGAAGCTGAGAAGCAAGCTGCTTTTACCAACACCAGAATCTCCAATCAACAAGATCTTGAAAGATAGATCATACCCACTTTGCCCAGAAGAAGATCCCATTTTCTTCTACAATCTCTCACTCTATCTAATACTACAGTAAAGAGATCAAATCAAATTCAACTTAGATAAACAAACAAACAAAAGAAGTGATTTTTATGTTATCTTGTAAAAGAATGAATCGAAAAAAGAAGAGAGAAAACTTTGCCTCTGCAGAGAAATCTATGATTCATACAACAAATTAAGAAACTTTATTCTTTACAGAGCAGAAAACAAATAATGAAAAACGTTAATGAGAATTGTTGAACAAATACTGTCAAAAACATTAAAGAACTCTTTACTGCTTCTTCTCCTTTCTCCGACATTTCGCTTCACGACACGTATCTGTTTCTGTTTCAACGTTTCTTCCAAAGTCCGTCTTGTTTTGTATCCACGTGTTTGTTGCTCCCTCCCAAATTTTTTTTTATTTTTTCCTAGCTTTTTATTATAAAACCAAATATTTCATGCAATCAAAGCACTACTGTTACGTTTGCAATTATCTTTTGCGGTTTGCGGCGATTCAGACCCAAAAAAACACAAAGGAAAACTAGTTTTCTTAGTGAAGCTCTCATGAAAGATAAGTTGTTATAAAGAGTGTTCACAAGTTCACTTGTATGGATTACAAGTTACTATCAGTTTTGGAACAAGTACATGAACAAAGGCTTTTTTTACACTTTAAAACATAACCAAAAAAAAAAAAAACTCTTTCTGTTGCAAAATTAACCATTCAAATCAATTACTCTCCAAAGTGTTTTTTTGTTTTGTTTACACATATGTAAAGAGACGACCGTAGTTATCAAAAGCATTTTGGTCACAACAAAGTAAGCTTAACAATCAATCAGCAAGTGAAATCAAATGATTACAAGTGAATAAAGAGACAAAGAGACCTCGTTTCAAGCCTTGTGACGCAATTATTAAACAGTAGCAGCAAGAACTTTCACCAATTCACATTCTTTAGGCACTGTAAGCACATGATCAAACCATTCAACTTCCCAAAACTTTCGCAACTTTTGCTTCTTTCAAGCGAAATCTCCGCACACCAAATCTTCTTCTTATAGACGAAACTAGTCAAACCATAAAGCAAATCCTCGTCCCACAAAACCGCTAACTTTCCTAAGCCCTAATAGAAGCACCAAGAGGAAACGTAAGTTGTCCTAAGCCCTCCAAATATCTCCACCTGCTTGCCTCAGTGTCATACCATATAACCGTTCTGCTATAAACAGAGTACAAAATATCATCTATCTCACAATAAGAATCTGAACGCATATACTGATCCAAATCCAACCATATACCTTCCTTGGGATTGTAAGCAACAACCCCCTCACTGTCAGTCACTACATGGATCTTTCCATCAATACAAATGCTTTTGGGGTGAAGAAAGTTGTATTTTCTGTCGCTGTAAGGGATGGGCTCACTAACCCAAACTTCCGTTTTCGTGTCGAACACCTCAAAGAAAGAAGAACCTAAATGCATATCGCTGTAACATCCTGCTACATATATCTTTTCACCAAGGACGCTAGCAGTAAGTGACGAATGTTCCACCGGCAAGATTGGAGCCTTGCGCCGCCTGTGAGACCGACAATCTAGAATCGAGCTTTGAACCTGGCGCCACGTGTGAGACCGGCAATCCAGAATCGAGACGTTAGAGGAGGGCCCGTGGATGTAGTAGATATCAGAACCAACCACCACGAGACTCGAAAAGCGCGGTTTATGAAAACTAGGAATGGGGACTGTTGCCAAAACATACCCACTTGACTTCTTTTCAGTGGTGTCATTGGATAGGGTTTGATCTGGCTTCCGACACAGGGTGAACCAGCGATAACCAGGACAGCACCGTAAGCACACATAGAGACAACGCTCGGTGTGACCCAAGAATGACCTGCTGGCCTTGTAAAGCTCCGGTGAAGCTAGGAGGGATCGAAAGCTCTTGGAAACGAGTGAGAGAGTCGGATAGTACAATCTTGGGACGCGTGCGATGATGTCCAATAGCAAATCATAGGGATTGACTGATTTGGGGACAGCTTCTTCTTCTTTGTCCTAGTCGTAGTCTTCCTCTTCCTCTTCTTTTCCAGGGACGACATTGATTTCTTACTCTTCAAAAGAAGAAGAAGAAGAAGACAACACGTTAGGGCTTTTCTGTGACTTTTGATTATTTATATTTTTGCCTTTTAATAATTAAACCAAATACTTCATGCAATCAAGAAAAGGAGAATTAGTTTTTTACTTATTTATTGAAGCTCTCAAGATCTGTATACAACATACTTACAACATAGAATTCTTTTTTATCTCTACAAAAAAAAACATAAAACTCTGTACTCAATTCTCTGTCTATGATTTGTTGTTCTGTGGAAATACTTTCTTGATGAACTCAAGAAAACGTTGGGAGTAGAATGTTGGATCAACGGCTGAGATCGAAAGAGAATCAAAGTGAAGAGATTTATAAGCATGTTCAATCTTCTTGGTCATGTTGTACTCTTGTAAGATGTCTATAATGCCAAGGTAGAGTACGACGTCGCAGCAGTCATGTAAAATCTGCTTCTCTTTATCTTCTCTTCCCGGTATCAGCTCTGCTCTTGCCGGCATGTTCACTCCTTGCTGTATCTGCAGCCTGCATTTTATAGAGATTCTTTTCAAAAACCGAACTGGACTAAGTTTCAATCAGTTCCATGTCGTCTGGATCATATGTATTCCATTTATTTGTCATCAGCATTTGTTAAGTCTTAGTTTTTCATTTTTCCAACCAGGTGAGAGTTAGTTACCTGGCTGTTCCAGGAAGAAGGAGATCTACTTCTTCATCACCAACAGCGGATGCTCGTAATCTGCTGCCTCTGATGTGAGGGCCAGTTACAGTATTTTCACTTCCCCGAGGAACGAGAACCAATCCTTCGTGGTAAGACAGCATGTCGTCCTCGATTGTATCTGCTTTCATCATCATCAGTAGAAGAAAAATAGTATGAATCATTTTACAGGTGATGAAAAAAAGAATCTCACCATCTTCAGCTACACTTTCCAGAGCATCAGTTGTTATACTTTGAGAACGGACCAATTGGGATCTTAAGTGCTGTGGAGCTCGATGATGCACACCGAGCAAAAGACTGTAATCCATTATGTTCTGTGCTTCCAAGAACTTGCTATCGATCTCTAGTTGCCTGTTTACACAGCAAGAAAAGAAATTTTAAACTGCGGAATATGGATTGATAAATGTATATATCTTACAAGAAGGTCCTGGAGAGAGTAATACCTCAGTAAACCTTCCCGCCAAGAAGTCTCCAAGAAGAAGCTGTAGTTCAGATCTAAATCTTTAAGTATCGTGTTCTCGTCTATCTCGACTTTGTCTGCAGAGCGTCCCAAGGACGAACCTTTAAGGTCAAATCTCCGATGGATTCTTAGATCTGTAAAGAACATGTTACCCATCACCACAAAACGGAACTGCAATGGAAGAGAAATTTTCAAACATAGTTAGTTTTAAGATTGATTTGGATTTCCAAATGTTGCTCTAATGTTAGAGTTCTACTCTACATCATATTTAGAGGCAGCAATGTCGGCAACTTCAAAGCTAATGATAATAAAAAATCAAAATCAGAATCTTGAGGTATTTTGGTTCAGGACCTTTTGACCACTTGATGGTTTGATTCTGTGAAGGCCAAAGAATTTAGTAATGAGGGTGTTCTCATATGTCTTCACATGATGATGGTAATCTGGAAGCATCCTCAGAAGAACCTACACAGTAAATCTGGAAGCTCAATGGGCAGACGGACAAAGAGTCTACGCAAAGACATGGAGAAAACTAAGAAGATAATGTGAAAACAGAGATGGTGGATATGTAAGTAGTCACAAACCTTGACTTCAGATTTCCTGAGTGTTTTGATCATGAACCGATCATCCTGCGACAGGAAGAAGACGCTGCCGCTCTTCCCTGGAGAAGAAAGTTCTCTTAAAGTATCATTTCCACAAATGGACATCATATAATCAGCTGCATCGATCTTGAACATCTCCCTCAGGTTTCTACAAGGTTTAGCAATGAATATAAACACCAAGGACACAACTACTATAGTTAACATACTACTAAGAAAAAAGTATGCAGTACACAAGTTCTAACCTGAATACCATTGGGCAATAGTCCTTCCATTTAAAATCCTCCGAGTGGTGCGGAGGAGTCATCGTGGAGCCAGCTCGAGGAAAAGTCATCCAAAAACTAGCCCGAGGTCCAAAGTCTGCTGTCCGAACTTGTCGTCTTTGTATTGGCGTAATTTTCCCCACTGTGTATCTAACGTTTGAACTAGTTCAGTAACAACAATATTCGGTGATGAATTTAGAGCTAAACACGCTCACAGGGCACAGGTTTAGAAGGAGCAAGCATACCTGATTCCAAGCTGCAAACTGAGCATCAGATCATAACTCCGGTGACCTTTAATAACAACTTCTCCAGGCTTCTTAGCTTCTTTAACAAGTCTTTTGTGTTTCCTTTTTGCTCTTCTGGATGTGCGCGAAAACCCGTTGTTTACCACAAGCTCACTGATCAGAACACCTTGCATATATTCCCTCTCCAAGATTGGTATGTTAGCTTTATACTGCACACTACTTCCGCTATCTAAAACTGCCGTAGATAAATCCGAGTAACCATGTCCAATCACTTTCTCAATAGATACTTCAAGACTCCAACGTCTTTCTAAAGAAACCCTTCCATTGCGGGACTGTTCTAAGTTTATTAAGCTCCCTTTTGAGAGCTTATTACGGTTCACACCAACTCTAAGGTTTTCCATATTAACCGAGGAAGCAACTTGGTTCTGTCTTCTCATATCTGGCAAAACACCTCTCTTTCTAAGAGCATTTAAATAAAACTCTTGCACTACCGGAACTCTGGTTCCCGCTGAATAAAACGAGCCTTTACCGTCTTTCAAACCCCGTGTCCATGTCCCAACATAGCAACCTCCATCGCTCCACGTATATACACCAACACCATGCATCATTCCATTCAACCAACTTCCTTCATAGGAATCTCCGGTAACCCAAGTAAGTGTACCCTTTCCTGACATTTTCCCGCCTTTCATATCCCCGAGATAGACATTTTTATTAGCCCAAGTATACTTCCCTGGTCCTTCTCCCAATCCCTGAATCCAAGAACCTTCAAAGACATCTCCATTAGGGTAAACCTGATATCCGAGCCCATGTTTCAAATTAAGCCGCCATCTTCCTTTATACGTTAACTTGTTAGCATCCACATAGGTCCCTGAACCGTGCATATAACCGCCTGAAAATTCACCATCATAAGATGCCCCGGAAGCCCATCTCATATTTCCAATTCCATGTCTCATCCCACGCCTCCATTCTCCATCGTAAACACACCCATCTGACCATATGTACTTCCCTGGTCCCTCGGGTACATTTCCAAGCAAAGAACCACTGTAGGATTCGCCATCGGGGAGAACCAGCTCCCTAACTCTGAACCTAGCATCCTCAGAAGTTTCGGAAACTTCTCCACTGTTTAGCGCCGATAGGATCTCTTTCTTAGTAAGTGCATCAACAGATTTAGTTCTTTCAGCAAAAGAAACTGCTCCTCGTACGTCAAGGCCAGACATGTAAATCTCCAAAGAAGCTAAAGCAGAAACGCTCAGACAAACCGCAGAGCAAAAGGCTTCACAGCCTTAAGGAGAACATTCTTTCAACAAAACATGAAGCTACCTCCAGTAAACTGGTGAAACAGAATGTGCTCAGCTATTCAACGAAGAAAGCAGATGCAAGAATCAGGTTCCAAGTCACGATGTATGAATCTAGAATCAGAATCAGAAAGAATAAAAAAGAGTAACTAACTTTTGATGCATGCAATAATCTAAAACTAATGAGGAAAACATGAAAATAGATAAATGGTCACAAAAGCAAAGACTTGCTCAAATCTCTATCAAACAAGAAAATTAAGACACGCATCTGATTCTTGGTCCCACTTGAAAGAACAAGAACTTCTAAATTTCACAGAGAGAGGCAGAGAATGAGAGAGGAGCAAACAAAAATCCCTTTTTCCTATCAAAAAGAAAGCCTTTTATGGAAGAAGACGAGTCTACAATCATAAAGCCTTTATATAAAAAAAAATCTAAACTTTTATATTGAATTCACATTTAAAAAGAAGAGATTCCTCCACGTCTCCCAAATAAAGGCAGAGTATGCCAAATTTACCAAACCAAAAAGCTAGAAAGAATCCTACTTTTTAGGAATTGAGCAAATGAAAAACAAAAAATGTTCATAACAAAGTTTCAATGTTTCAATCTGAATTTGAAATTCATAATGAAACCCCATCAGAGCTCTATATAAGTACATATCAGAGTCGTGTCGATGGAAACAAAAGTTAAAAACTTTGATTAACACAATCAACAAGCAACTCCATTTCAATCTTCAATCTTCAACAAAGATAAAACGAAAGCAACAAAAACCGAAGATCCCGGTTAAAGACTTCTTCAATCCAAAGAGAACCAAAAACAGAGAAATGCCCGAATTCGAGAATGAAACCGGATCCAAAAACCAAATCAAGCTCACTAAATAAGGAAACTGGGGAAGTAAAGGAGATTCACAAACCGTACGGACAAGCTCAAAGCTCTTCACTTTCTTCTTCTTTCTTCGTCTTCTTCAGCCTCAGTGTTGGTCAAATCTTTCTAAAAGAGACGACTGGACCAAATCCCGAAAGCTAAGCGCCACAATAACAGCCTTCTTATTTCAGCTTCCATAAAAATTCAAGCTTTTTACTTTACACCAAAATGACGGATATAACCTTTGCATTAATTAATGCCTCTTTTATTCTTTTATTTTGGGTATTTTCTGATCTAACCCCACTTATTACTCTTACAAGAGTGGTTTTGTTTATATACATATCTATTTAGAAAAGTTTTGTAGCTGGTGAAATAATCAAAGATTTAATAATTATCAATACTCTGATCTTTCTATTATCCGAGTGGTTTGAGATATTTTTTCAAATATAAGTTTAGTTGTTTAATCGATGAAATATAATATTCAACAAAAAATTGATGTGTGTTTAGAAGGTAGAGATGTTGACCTGCTTGGCCGGTGAAGGGAAACATTACATTGTGTTTTTCTTACACTAATCCACGTGCTTCCCAATATTTTTAAGTCAACTTCTGCTCACCAATTTGAGTTTGAATATACTACAAGTTGACCCAACAAATTTGAGTTTGAAAGAAAAAGAAAAGAAGTTGATTACATATTTTTATTGTTCGAGAAAATCTTTTGAAATCAGTCTAAATCGGCATTACATGCCTTACTCTTAATTGAATAACGAGATCTGGGGGTTAGCTATAAAGTAGTATTAATTATGAGGGAATTAATTTAATCGTATTCATTAGAAAGTAGTATAAATATTCAATACTGTTAACGAAGGAATGTTCTAATGATATGTAGTCATTGTGATGTGCTATATGATTAAACACTTTTACATATCTTTTTCGGTGCATTATTATAATGATGCTGGGATTAGCTAGTGATCAAAAAAGTTAATTATTATTTTTGTATTCAGGGAAACGTACTAACCAAAAAAAAAGGAAGCTTAATTAACAATAGAAAAAGGACTTTATAATGACAAAAAAAAGTATAGAAAAAAGTATGATATCCCCATGCTACGTACAACTTACGAATTACATATGAGACGCGAGAAAAACCAGAAGAATAGAAATAGAATCGATCTACCGTCTTATGAAAATGTCTTAAAATAGAGTATAAATCTGTAATATAGGGCATTTATAGCCACAACTTTTATTTTCTCATTTCTATTTTTTTTAAAACAAAACTTATCTTTTCCCATTATTAGTAGACTTAGACATCAATCGAGAATGATATACAGTATATTAGTAAGAAAAATGATCATATCATCATATTTTCGTTTTAGAATCTGAGTAATTTCACAATATCTACCTAGCTATCCAAGTACCTTAAGTTTTGCATATTATCTAAAATCAAACAACTACAGCCACCGATCCGAGTAGTGGGGTTTGGCTACCACTTACTAAAAGAAAATTCCATTATATTGTCGTTTTCTCTTTCTTGTTATATATATATATATATATTCCCAGTCCCATTACTTTAATAATTTATTAATTTTGCGAGACCAAAAAACGTTCTTCATCATCAATCATTTTTTTTTAGTTGTATTTTAACGTGGAGAGTCTATTCAGCGAATTAACGATCGAGAGAAGCATATAGTATGGAATGATATCCGATGGAGATAAAATTTTAAGTATTGGCCAATCATAAATCGATACTTCAATCCGTATACCTCAAGAAAACGTCCAAAGAGAAAGTCTCGATCTCGATTTCTATTCCTTTTAAAGTACGCCATACCTTCTCATACTTGTTTTGGTACTAGGGCAATATTCTCCCTCTTACTTGGATATAAATCATCTCACCACCGTATGTAAAAAGAGAAAAATAAAATCACTAATTATATGAACTGAAATTGAAACAACAGTCTTGTTTTAAAAATTAAAGTGTTCATGGTATCATAGCTATTACAAATGTACATGTCCCTTTAATTAGTGGTCTTTAATTTGTATATCAAACACTAAATTACTGCATTTGACTATTTGTTTGCCAATTCTACAGCAAGTTGGAGTTTTGTTATAATCATAGTAATTTGTAGATTCATGATATTAGCTGCAGATTCATAAAGATATTTCCTCTATTTTTAATTTAAATTAACAAACAACTTCCTAGCATTGGAGAAAGACAATTAGTTAGATGATTTGGTAAAAACATTTTCTCAATACACGTAAAGTGGCTAGTGCACAATACACGTGGTTACCACGGACAGATTTTGTTTTCTTGTTTTTTTTTTCTTAAGGATTTGTTATCAGTTTATCACCGTATATTCATGACCAATTTAACATAACATGTTCGAGCTTTTAAATTTTGTTACCCTCATTAAAAAGTCTGGTGTAAAATATAACATATTAATTTCTTAGCTACCATCAGAGAACAAAGTTTCCATATACTAAAAAAAAAAAAAAAAAAAAAAAAA